>Ga0183095_10193_pt2 | contig 236128 bp, 239 predicted proteins | sample BioMet4_FD_130346 | JGI IMG/M metagenome (GOLD analysis project Ga0183095, IMG submission 130346) | Microbial communities from bioreactor (seeded with sewage sludge) at LBNL, California, USA - Biofuel metagenome 4 (v2) (version 3) | ecosystem: Engineered > Bioreactor > Anaerobic > Unclassified ...
CTGCATGGCATGCAGGAGGTCAGGGGTTCAATCCCCCTCGTCTCCACCATTGTTAAATCAGGACTTGCGGCTGCGATTGCGGTGCAAGTCCTTTTTGTTTTTCAGGATACTTCGGACAGTGCTATTGGTTGTGCTGCCGGCGCTGTATCGGATGGAAGTTCAGGAGAAGGGATGTTGCGGCTATGATTCTATATTATTTATCGGCGGCGGGGAATTCCCTGCATGCTGCCAAATATCTGGCGGCGCGGTTTACCGGAGCGGGGGAAGCGGTCCGGCTCATAGATATGGCGGAGGCGCTTCGGAATGGAGAGCTGCAGCCGGAGGGAACCGTCGGGTTGGTTATGCCGCTGCACTATTTTGGCGTTCCGCTGTTGGCGGAAGAATTTTTGACCCGAATGGATTGGCATCGTACTGATTATCGGTTTGTGGTGATGACCTGCGGTTCGCATTATATGAGCAACGCGTTTCATCAGCTGACAGCCAGTTTGGCTGCCCGGGGAACGGTGCTGGATGCGGCATTTTATGTTGATATGCTTTCTATTTATCTGCCGTTGGGCGATATTCCTCCAGCAGCTAAAAGAGAGAGGCAGCTGCAAAAAGCCGACGTCCGGTTGGCATGGATTGCCGGGCAGCTGCAGCAGCGCGTCAGAAAGCAGGACCGCGAGTATCTGAATCTGGTCTCGCGGCTGATTCATGATTATACCCGGCGGCACCGGTCGGAATTGGATGCGAACTTTACCGTTGGCGAGGATTGTATTGGCTGCGGCCGTTGCGCGGCTGTCTGTCCTGCGGCGAACATCCGGCTGGAAGACGGCCGGCCTGTCTGGCAGCATCGCTGTACCCAGTGTCTGGGCTGCCTGCATATTTGTCCTCAGAAAACCATTGAGCTGGGGCAAAAAACGAAAGGGCGGCAGCGGTATCGTCATCCGCAAATTTCCGTCGAGGAACTGCTGCATCGGTAACCAGAGAAGGGCATGGGGCCCGGGCTGCTTTTCATGGAAAAATATTGACGAACTTTGCCGGGCGTGAGATAATAAATATGTGTCATTTGACTTAAACTGAGGGAAAACGGCCTCCAAGCTGTTTTCCTTTCTTCATTATTTAGCAGCGGGAAGCTGTTTTCGGATCAATTGAGAACTATTGGCTGGCAGGAGGAATTGGTATGGATATTGAAACTTTAATGATAAAAAAGGCAAAAGCAGCTAAAGCCGCTTCCCGCAAGCTGGCGGTGATCTCAACGCGGGTGAAGGACGCAGCGCTTTTGTCCATGGCGAATGTATTGGAGAAACGCAGCGAGTTGATTTTGGCAGCGAATGCGCAGGATCTGGAGGAAGGACGCAAAAAAGGATTGAAACGCGCCTATCTTGATCGTCTCATGCTCGATGAGACACGCATCCGGGCCATGGCGGAGGGACTTCGTCAGACGGCGGCTTTGCCGGATCCGGTGGGCGAGGGAGAATTCTCCACGATTCGGCCAAACGGGCTGGAAATCCGCCGGGTCAGAGTGCCGCTGGGCGTTATCGGGATCATTTATGAAGCGCGTCCCAATGTGACTGCCGATGCTGCCGGTCTTTGTCTGAAATCAGGGAATGCGGTCATTTTGCGCGGCGGGTCGGAAGCGCTGCGCACGAATCGGGCAATTTTTACGTTGCTGGATAAAGCGGCGGAGGAGGCCGGGATTCCGGTCGGAGCGCTGCAGTTTGTCGAGGTTGCCGACCATGATGCCGTACAAGTCATGCTGCATTTCAATGCCTATCTGGATGTTATTATCCCTCGCGGCGGGGCCGGCTTGATCAAAACTGTACTGGAGAATAGCTCAGTGCCGGTTTTGCAGACGGGTACGGGGATCTGCCATACTTTTGTCGATGCGAGCGCCGATCTGGCCATGGCATTGTCGATTGCCGTGAATGCGAAAACTTCGCGTCCGGCGGTATGTAACGCTATGGAAACCCTGTTGGTACATGAAAAAGTGGCGGAGGCCTTTTTACCGGAGCTGACAGCGGCGATGCTGGCGAAAAAAGTCGAGCTGCGCGGCTGTGTCCGTTCCTGTGCAATTTCACCGGAAATGAAGCCGGCGGCGGAAGAAGACTGGGCGACGGAGTATGACGATCTCATTTTATCAGTCCGGGTGGTTCCGGATATTGATGAGGCGATTACGCATATTAATCGTTATAATACCGGTCATTCCGAGACAATTGTGACCAAGGATCTGCTGAATGCGCACCGCTTTCAACGCGAAGTGGACGCGGCGGCAGTTTATGTCAATGCGTCTACGCGGTTTACCGACGGGTTTGAATTTGGTTTTGGCGCTGAAATCGGTATCAGTACGCAGAAACTGCACGCGCGCGGTCCTATGGGATTGCGTGAACTCACCAGTACCAAGTACCTTATTTACGGGGAGGGGCAGATTCGTGTATGAATACGCTGCTCGGTTATTGGCGTGCGCTGCGGCGATATCTGGCGACGGCGAAGGGGCGGCATGATTTTTTAGAATATATACAGGCGATCCTGATGATTACAGCAACCATTGCTGTAGTGTGGACAATTCTCAGGTTCTTTATATAGAGTAGGAGCGCGAAAAATGGCAGGAAAAAGACGTCGGGTCGGCATTATGGGAGGCACTTTTGATCCTATTCATGTGGGCCACCTGATGACGGCTGAGGCAGTACGCAATGAGTATCATCTGGATAAGGTCATTTTTATACCGGCGGCGAATCCGCCGCATAAACAGCAGCAGCAGGTGACGCCGGCGATTCATCGCTTTATGATGACCGTGCTGGCGACGTGTTCCAATCCGTATTTTGAAGTGTCGTCTTTGGAAATGAACCGGCCGGGGCCGTCTTATACAATTGATACGATTTATGAGCTGGTGCATCGTTTTGGCGAAGATACCGACTTTTATTTTATTACCGGTGCGGATGCGATTCAGGAGATACCTACCTGGGATCGTATTGAAGAACTGCTGGGCTTATGCCAGTTTATCGCGGCTACCCGACAGGGCTGTGTTCCGAATGTCGACAATATCAAAGAATATTTCGGCGAACTGGGCGAGAAGCGCATTCACCGGTTGGCGACGCCGGAACTGGAAATATCATCAACCGATATCCGCGACCGCATTCGGAAGGGGTACTCGATCAAGTACATTGTGCCCACTGCGGTCGAGCAGTATATATATAAAGAGGGTTTGTATAAGTAATGGATTATGAAGCGATGAAACAGCGGCTGGCTTCAAAACTCAAGCGCAGCCGGTATGAACATTGTCTGGGCGTTGCCGAAACGGCTGTCTTTTTAGCCGGACGCTTCGGCGTGAATCCGGAGCAGGCCCGGATAGCAGGACTTCTGCATGATTGTGCGCGGGAGTTTTCCAATGATATGATGATTGTAGAGGCAGAAAAGCGCGGCTTGGACTTTGGTCCGGTGGAGCGGGCGATGCCGCTGCTGCTGCATGCACCGCTGGGCGGCGTGCGCGTGGCTGAACTCTATGGTGTGCAGGATCCAGCCGTGCAGCAGGCAATTAGTCGTCATACGGTGGGCGGCTCCCAGATGACGGCACTTGATAAAATCATTTATTTTGCCGATATGATTGAGCCGGGACGGGACTATCCGCGAGTAGAGAGCTTGCGACGTTTGTCGCGGGAAGCAGGACTGAATGAAATGGTACTGGCCGGTCTGAGCCAGTCGATTGCTTTTGTGCTGCACAAAAACCATTTGATTCATCCGGATACGGTGCTGGCGCGCAATGAGATTTTATTAGAAGGATAAGCATTTATGAAAAGTCCTACCGGAGAGAACATTAAGAAAAAAAGGACGATCAGAACGCGCCGCCGCCGGCTGAAGGTTTTCCGGCTGTTACTTTTTCTGTTGTTGCTGGGGGCTGTCAGCTGGGTTGGCCTGCAGATTTTTGCTTGGGGCATGCATACGTATGATACGTATCATGCCATTTATCAGGATTACGCAAATCGACAGGCAATGAAGCGACAGGCGATGGATGCGCGCTTTGACGGCTATACGAATGTGTTGGTGCTGGGCATTGACGATGGCAGTGATGCAGCTGTCGGACGGGAAGCCGATACGATTTTTTTGCTGAGTCTGTCCAATGCCACCGGTGAAGTGCGGATTCTTTCCATTCCCCCGGGAACGTTGGTCCGTATTCCCGGGCAGAAGGAACCGGCGGTCATAAAACGAGCCTATGCTTATGGCGGCGCGCCGCTGCTGGTGCAGACTGCAGCCGGACTACTGGATGTGACCATTCATCAGTATGTTGTGTTAGATCTTCATACCCTGGCCGATATCATTGATATCCTAGGGGGAATTGATCTCTACGTTGAGACGGATATGAACTATGAAGATCCCGAGGCTGGGCTTAGTATCCATATTCCCCAGGGATATCAGCATCTTGATGGCGATACGGCGCAGAAATATCTGCGCTATCGGGGTCAGGAGTTGGGTGATGTCGGACGGGTGCAGCGGCAGCAGCGTTTTTTGAAGGCTCTTTATGAGCAGGTTTTGCAGCTGGATACCGTGGCCCGGCTGCCGCAGCTGGCCGATATTTTTCAAAACCGTATGACCACCAGCGCCGAGATATGGGATTCTGCGCATTTGGCCAAGGTCATCCGGGGATTGTCGGCCGGACAGCCGAAAACCATTATGCTGCCGGGAAAACCGGCGGCTTGGGATGATACGGTATGGCAGCCGGATGCGGAGGCAATCCAGACCAAAATGAAAGAGTTGTTTCCCGAATTGAATGACCAAAATTGAATGCATAGAAAACAGGTAAAGAAAATAGGAGGTATGAGGATTGTTTATTAATACACCAGAAGAACTGGCTAATGCGGTAGCGGCGGCAGCCAGTGATAAAAAGGCGCAGGATATTGTGCTGATGAAGATGGAAGGTCTGACTATAGCGGCGGATTATTTTGTGGTTTGTTCGGCCAACAGCACGACGCAGGTACGGGCTATTGCCGATAATATTGAAGATAAGCTTGTTGAAGCAGGGCTGAATTTCCTGCATAAAGAAGGCTATCGGCAGGGAGACTGGGTGCTGCTCGATTATGGCGACTGTGTGGCGCATGTGTTTACCCGGGAAAGCCGTGAATATTATGCGCTGGAACAGCTTTGGAGCGACGCTGAACTAACACCTTATGAGGACTGAAAAAATGATAGAGGAAAAAAGAGTATGTAAATATGGGCCTAGTTCGGTAGCAACGCTGCGCGTGGCCCGTCTGGCGGAAATGGGCGCTTTTCTGGATGCGGAAACGGGCAATACGTCCGATGATATTCTGCTACATAAATTGCAGCAGACAGCGCCGGTTGCTGTGGGCGATCAGGTCAAAGTTTTTCTTTATCTGGATCCGAAGCGGCGGCTGACGGCCAGTATGCGTGTACCGGCCATGAAGGAAGGACAGATCGCTCGCCTCAAGGTCATCAATGTGAGTCGGGACGGCGCTTTTTTAGATGTGGGCGCGGAGCGGGGAATTTTTATGCCCTATGCGGGCATGCGGGGGCGTCCGCAGATCGGCGAGGTCGTATGGGCGAAGCTTTATACGGATAAGTCGGGGCGGCTGGCGGTCACCATGGAAGTTGAAGATGAGATGCGCCGGGCTTCCCAGTCGGCTAAAAATGTAAAACTCGGTACGATGGTGACGGGTGAGATCTATAATTATACGGACAGCGGCGCGTTTTTGTTTTCCAAAGAGCATTATATCGTTTTTATTGATAATAAAGAAATGGCGGTGAAGCCGCTTGTTGGCGAGACGGTGACGGCGCGGGTCACCTATGTGCGCCCCGATGGTCGTTTGAACGCTTCGCTGCGGGAAATCAAGGAAAAAGCGCTTAACAGCGATGCGGAAGCCATTTTAATGTTGCTGCAGAACCGCAATGGTAAAATGCCCTATGGAGACTCGACTTCACCGGAGGTCATTCGCGATAAGTTTAAAACCAGTAAAAGCGCTTTTAAACGGGCGCTGGGGCATTTGCTGAAAGAAGGTCTGATTGAAGACCGCGATGGCTGGACTTGTCTCAAGGAAAATGTCCTGCCGAAAAAAGAGGACTAGAGTAACTTTTTCTGGTGAAAAGAAGGAGTTTGGTCTTTTACCGCGAATATTTAAAATAAATGTGAAAACGTAAAATAGACGTTTCAATATTCCCAGATGTCAGTTCCGGGAAAGATAAAATGGGGGCGATGGAATGGCAGAGACAAGTGGAGATAAAAAAGGAATTCTGCTGGAAACTGGTACGAATGAGTTTGAAATCGTAGAGTTTAATATTGGCGATGTGAATTATGGCATCAATGTGGCCAAAGTGCGCGAGGTCATTACGAGCAGCGATTTTCCAGTGACAAAAATGCCGCAGGCGCATCCTTATATTGACGGCTTGTTTACGCTGCGTGGACGGGCGATGCCGCTGGTCAATCTGCCGCGCTGTCTGAATGTGCAGGGCGCTGATGTTCCAAAGAATATCATTGTAACGGAAATTAACAATTATAACATTGGTTTTTTAGTTGATAATGTATCCCGGATTCACCGTATTTCATGGAAAGATATGGAACCGGCGCCGGAAGTCGGCGATCAGTCTCGTGTGGTTGGTATCATCAAGATGGAGAACAAGATCGTGCTGCTGCTTGATTTTGAGACGATCATTGCGGAAATCAATCCGGAAATCAACGCGAAACTGACAACGGTCGAAGAAGTTCAGGATACATTGAAAAACCGCCGGGCGGATATGCATGTGGTGGTAGCGGAGGATTCGCCGATGCTGCGGGATCTTTTGGTAACGACGCTGCATGAATCCGGGTATCATTATGTGCGTGATTTCAACAACGGCAAAGCGGCTTGGGAATATCTGGAGACGCTGACGCATAAGGATGGACCGATTGAGGCGCAGGTCAAGATTATGATTACGGATATTGAGATGCCGCAGATGGACGGTCATCGTTTGCTCAAACTGATACGGAATGATGAAGTATTGAAGGATGTGCCGGTCATTTTGTTCTCGTCGCTGATTAATGATGAGATGCGCCGCAAGGGTGATGAATTGGGCGCCAGCGGGCAGATTTCCAAACCGGAAATCAATCAGCTGATCGGCCTGATGGATGAATTGCTTTTTGACGTTAAGCCGAAAAAAAAGGATGAAGAATAAAGAAGCAACAAAAAAAGCACACCGTAAGGTGTGCTTTTTATATGCCTGGTGGCGGCGCGGAGATTCGAACTCTGGACACTGCGGGTATGAACCGCATGCTCTAGCCAACTGAGCTACGCCGCCGATCAATGGTGGGCAGGGATGGATTCGAACCATCGTAATCCGAAGATGACAGATTTACAGTCTGTTCCCTTTAGCCACTCGGGCACCTGCCCCTATAAAACCATTGCGCACTAGCGCTGAAAACAATATCTATTATACCGATACTGGAGACTTCTGTCAACTGGCTTTTGTCATTGTCGACAGTCTTTTTTTTCTGTTGATTTTTTCTCCGCAGTATAGATGTCCATAATTACAATTCGGATCATAACCATGAAGGGAACGGCGAGAAACATGCCTGCCGCGCCCATAACTTCACCGCCAAGTAAGATGCCAAGAATGATGGCGATTGGATGCAGATTCAGCGTTTTGCCGATCAGCAGCGGATAAATGATGTTGTGATTCAGCTGTGTAATCAACAGATAAAAGCAAAGCGTCTGCAGAGCCACCCAGGGGGAGACCGTAGTCGTCAGGACCGTTCCAAAGGCGGAAGCAAGCGTTGGTCCGATGACAGGGAGAAATTCGCTGATGCCGGAGGTTACGGCAAATACGGAGGCGTAGGGAAGTCCGCGCGCGGAAAAGTACAGAAATACAACTGAGCCCATAATGAAACAAATCGTGAGCTGGCTGGTGATATAAATGCGCAAAGCCTTCAAAATGCTGGTAAAGAGCGCCAGCACACGGTTGTAATCCTGACTGGGAAAAAGATGGGCCAGCCAGCGTTCTATAGCTTCACCATCTTTCAGCAAATAGAAAGTTACAAAAAGAATGATAATGATATCCAGTACTTTGCTGAAAATAGATATGAGCATCGTCAGTGAAGACTTAAGAGCCATGATGCTCAGACTGGCCATTTCGTTCCAAAGTTCATCCATTTCCTGCGATAAAAAACGCGAATCGGAAAGCGTTGGAATTTGCTGAATACTGGCGGTGATTTCCGGTAAATCGCGGATAAATTTTTGCAGGCTGGGAATGAGCGTGCTGGATACAATGGTCAAAAAACCAATTACGATCAGGACAAAAACTGTCAGGGTGACAGCTGTTGCCATCGAGCGCGGCATACGGAGCTGCAGATGATCGACAAGCGGCCGCAGCAAAAGGTTTAGCAGCAGCGCAATGAAAACGACAAAAGCGACGGCTGGCAGCAGCCAGAACAGGGAAAGTAATATCATAAAGGTCAGCGCCAATATGATGGAAGTGCGGCGTTCACACCGCATAAGCAATCAGCTCCTTATCATAACTATCTCTCATTATAAACGGTTTTTCGGGTTTGTCCAATAAAAAAAGCCTGCCGACGGGCAGGCCGGAAAAGCACGAAAATTATTTGATGTTATTCAGGCGAGTGGCCAGTGTTTCTGCGGATTCATCCGAATCGTTCGGAGTCATGATCGACTGGTCTCCCAGCATGACGGTGCCGTCTTGCACATATGCTGTTGGCAAAGTGGCATGGCTGTGGCAGAAAGCCGCCAGATTGCCGGCAACAAAGTAGGCGCGTTCAGGGCCGCTCATCGTATCCGAGGCAGCCGGCGTCACAAAGTCTTTGCCGTTCACCTGCACCAGACCATTTTTGACCGTGATCTTGTTGCCGCTGTATTCGCGGAGCTTTTGTGCATAGTTATCGCGGCGCTGTTCGTTGCTGGGATGATCAGATGGAGAAAAAATTTCGCCGGCAAAGTTTTGATTGTTGCCGCCTTGCTTTTCAATGACTCGCTGCCAAATCGCAGCGCAGGCGCCGGGATTGTAAGACGAATGTGTGATATAGTCAAAGGCCAGATTGTCTGCTTCCCATTCCTGCGGTTTGGTGACCTGCGTAGCGCTGGCATAGTTGGCAAACACAGCGCCCATGGTCTGGCCGCTGCTGCCGGCAATAATATCTGCCAGGATATTGACGCGCAGCTGTTTTACATAACTCTTGGCCACATGATTTTTTTGCCCATGTCCCATTTCATGTCCAAGAACAACGGCAATTTCATCATCATTATCAATCAGGCTGAACAAGCCGGTGTTCACGCTCATATTGTGTCCCAGGGAACAAAACGCATTGAAGGTCGTATCGGTATTGATAAAATAGTTGTAAGGTTTATCCTTAATCGACGGATCCACAGCGGCAATGGCGCTGCTTAGATTGGTCATGATTCCTGCCAGTCGGTTATTGAGGTCGGCATCGTCATTGACGCCATATTTGTTTTTGAGATCCTGAAAGAATTCTTCCCGGCCATCATTATCATAATAATTAATTTGCTTGGTAGCAGCGTTGTATTGCGCCGCATCACCGGCAATCGCGCCGATGACAGAACCCCAGCCGGCGGCAGCGGTCGGGACAGGAATCGCTGTGAAGGCAATCGTTGTTCCCAGAGCAGCCGCTGTCAGGCCGCCAAGTAATTTTTTTTGTAATGATGCAAGTTTCAAATGAAGCACACTCCTTATGATTTATAAAGTATTATATCCATTTTTGTTTAATTGGCGGTTTTTATATAAAATCCTGCCAGATGCATATTTTTTTGGAGAAAGGTCATTAGCGCAATGGGATAAAAGCTAGGCTGAATTTTTTGCGGCAGTCTTGTCGATTGCTGGTTTTTCGTTTTCTCCACCTCATGCATGGCGCTGGCGCTATCCTTTTAGATGCCAGCGGGGAAGCAGCAAAGACAGCGGCCGCCAGATCATGCCAAACAGGAGAATATGGATCGGCAGAAAAATAGCGCCCTTGATGAAGCGGGTCAGCACGAAGGTCCAGGCAGCCTGATGATAAAGCAAGGTCAGCCAGAATGTGTTGAGCCCTAAATCAATCAGAAGAAAATTGCCAATGAACGGCAGGGCCATACGCTGCCAGGTCAACTCGTGCCCATGCAGAAAATAACCGTAGATGAGGCCGCTCAGCAGCGCGCTGCCGGTAAAACCGGGGAAATACGCGCCGGACATAAATAAGGCAGTGCCCAAAATATCGGCTGCGGCAGCCATCAGCGCCGCGCGGGTCGGTCCGAACAGCGTGGCATAGACAGCAACCGGCAGAAAGCCGAAGCTGATCCGGACAAAAGGGGTTTGAAGTGAAAAAACGTACGTCAGAAGAATCGTCAAGGCAATAAAAACCCCGGCAAATACAAAAGTTTTTACGTCGGAATGGCGCAAAAAAAACACCTCCAATATGAATGTTGTTGCACGTTGCCACATATCGGAGATGCAGTTCTCTCTTATGCAGCAGCGGGATGCAGTGGCTGTACCGCAAGCCGTTTGGCTTTTCGTTCAGGCGGCAACTCCCCGTCCGCCGGACACTTTACGCACAGTCACTTACTCTGCTCATCTGTATTTTTTGTTTCTGTATCCTGTTTGCAGGAAAAATCTTGCGCTAAGCAGGAGAAGTTTCTTTTCAGGTAGAAATTATACCATAGAAGTTGAATTTTTGCGAGTCACTTCCCTATATAATATGAAGGAGGAATTTTTATGAAGGCACGCGATATTATGACTACCAAGTTAGTGACGGTGGGACCGGAGACTTCCGTCAAGGATGTGGTGGCATTGCTGGTAGAACATAAGGTATCCGGAATTCCCGTCGTCGATGCGGAGGGAAAAGTGCTTGGCATGGTGAGCGAAGGCGATGTGCTGCGCAAAAAGATTGCGCCGAAGACGCCCGATGTATTGAGTATTCTTGGGGCCATGGTGTATTACGATGGGGCCAAAGAGTATCAGGAGGCTTTTCGGAAGATGGCGGCGAATACCGCGCAGGAAATTATGACGGAACCGGCGATCACGGTGGATGTTGATGATGATTTCGGCAAAGTCGGACAGGTGATTCTCGATCATCATATCAAACGGGTGCCAGTGCTTGACAAGGGGAAGCTGGTAGGACTTATCAGCCGTTCAGATCTTGTGAAGCTGATGCTCGCATGATGATGGAAGAACTTTTAAATCAGTATGCCCGGCTGGTGGTCCGGGTGGGTGTAAATCTACAGCCCCGTCAGCTGTTGGTGATCAATGCGCCGGTCGAGTGTGCGGATTTTGCCCGGCGACTGGCGCGCGAAGCCTATGAAGCTGGGGGCCATGATGTAACGATTGCCTGGAATGACGAGCAGTTTTCCCATTTGCGGTATCAGTTGGCAAAAAAAGCAGTCTTTACAGAGTTTCCCGCTTGGCGGCAAAGTCTTTATATGGATAATGCCGAACAGGGCGCGGCGTTTATTTCAATTTTGGCAGAAGATCCGGAGATCTTTCGCGATGTGGACCCGGAACGTCTTACACTGGCGCAGCAGGCGGCTGGTGCAGCGCTGCTCGAGTATCGCGCGCGCATGATGAGCAACAAAAATGCCTGGTGTGTGGTTTCTATTCCTACAGCGGCTTGGGCGAGCAAGGTATTTCCCGGGCTGTCGGCAGAAGAAGCGGTGCGGCAGCTCTGGCAAAAGATTTTTTCGGCGGTGCGCGTACAGGCGGACGGCGATGCCGTGGCGGCTTGGCGGCAACATACCGCGTTTTTACAGCGGGCGGCTGCTTTTATGAACCGCTGGCAGTTCCAGTCGCTGCATTATTTGAATTCCCTGGGAACCGACCTGACCGTCCGTTTGCCGTCAGGCCATATCTGGGCCGGCGGCAGTGAAGATACGCAGGGAGGGACTCCGTTCGTCGCCAATATGCCGACGGAGGAAATTTACACGCTGCCGCAACGGGATGGCGTCGATGGGATTGTGGCGGCGAGCAAGCCGCTGAACTACAACGGCAACTTGATTGAAAATTTCCGGCTGACGTTTCAGGCCGGCAAAGTCGTTTCTTATGAGGCGGAGAAGGGCAGCGATATTTTAAAGGAGCTTTTGGCTATGGATGAAGGCGCCTGCCGTTTGGGCGAAGTAGCGCTGGTACCGTTTGATTCGCCTATTTCAAAAAGCGGCGTTCTTTTTTATAATACGCTTTTCGATGAAAATGCTTCTTGTCATTTGGCGTTGGGCAAGGCGTATCCAACCTGCTTGACCGGGGGCGCGGCCATGACGACTGCCGAGCTTTTAGCCCATGGCGTGAATGATTCGCTGATCCATGAGGATTTCATGGTCGGGACGCGGGATCTGTCCATTACCGGCTGTACGGCGGATGGCCGTACAGTTCCTGTATTCCGCGACGGCAACTTCGTTTCGCTTGCCTAGGAAATCATCAATCAACCGAGATTTGTCACCTCGGCTGATTGATGATTTTTGCTATCCGGTCGGCTTGCTTTTGGGTCAGTCGTTTGGCGCAGTGCGGTTCTGCATTCTTTTTTTTCAGAAATATGGTATACTATTGCTACGCAGAAGAATGGACCGCGGGAGGATGAAAGATGATGAAATTTTGGCAGGGCATCATAGTTGTGCTTTTGCTGCTGCTGGTGACATTGCCGGTATCGGCGGCGGAGCCGGAAGATTTTTCTTGCAAGGGCGTGGCTTTGGGCGGACCCTCAGACGGTATGGCCAAAGCTTTAGGGGACCCGCTTTTCGATAATGACCGCATGGTGTACGGCGTGCATGTGAAGTATTATACGTTTCAGCATGATGTCGTAGTAGGGGTGGATCCGGTCAGCAGCCGGGTGGTTGATATTGTGATCAAGGATCATGATTACCGGGCCCGGGGCGATGTGCGTTATGGCGCAACCGCGTATTGGATACAGCATGTGTATGGCAAGAAGCCGCGCGTGTTTATGGATGGAGCAACTTGGTATATTTATGAGAATCCGGCGCAAAAGGGACAGCGCCTGCTGATTGAGGCCGAGCCAACGACGGGGACACTTCTTTCCTGGCGGATAACCAGCCTGCCGATTACCGAAGAGGAAGCGGATCAGCGGGAGAGCAGTCAGGAATGGGCAAACCACGAGCTCAATGCAATTCTCATGGGGCAGCGTGATATCGACACCAGCGCCGTGGATGGAACAAAGGATGGGAAAAAATGAACGGAGCAGGTGTGCTGCGGCATTTGGGAATTCTGGCAGGCTGCCTGATCAGCAGCAGTTCAATTAATTTGTTTCTGATTCCCAATCATTTGCTGAGCGGCGGACTGACCGGCATCGGCATCATCGTCTATTATCTTGCCGGCCTGCCGGTGGGCGCACAGACGCTCGTGTACAATCTGCCGCTGCTTTTTGCCGCCTACAAGACGTTGGGGCGGGCCTATATCGGTGACGTTGTCTTTGGTACGGTGCTGTTTTCTATCTGTATTGATGCAACCCGCTGGCTGAATGCATTTGAGGCGGTGCCGGATCCGATGCTGGCGGCCATTTATGGCGGCGTGTTCAATGGTATTGGCTATGGTATTATCTTCCGGATGAATGGCAGTTCCGGCGGGCTGGATATCGTCGCGGCGATTGTCAAAAAGTATTATTCCTTTAATATGGGCGGCGTTATTTTTGCGCTGAATTGTGTCATCATGTCGGCGGCGGCAGCGATGTTTGGTTTGATGCCGGCGATGTATACGCTGATTTCCATGTTTGTCAGCGCGGCGCTGACGGATAAGGTGGTGGCGGGTTTCACTTACCGCAAAGTGATCATTCTTATTTCCGAGGTTACTGATGTGATCGCTGAGGGGATCATTCATGAGGTCGGGCGCGGGGTAACGTTTCTCGAAGGTGAAGGAGCGTTTACGCATCAGGAGAAAAAAGTGTTGTTTGTGGTGGTCAATCTGACGCAGATTTCCCGGATCAAACGGCTGGCTACGGCGCTGGATCCGCAGGCGTTTATGATCGTGATGGATGCCAATGAGGTTATGGGCCGCGGTTTTACTTTGCCGGGAGTGAAAATTGAAGCCATGCTGCGGGAAAGAGAAGCCGCCAGAAAAGGGGAGACTGGGGAGCAAATATGAAAAAGCAGCAATTGAAACATTTTGTTCAGGTGGCCCAGGGAAAGGAACCAGCGGAACTGGTTCTGAAACAGGGCAGGGTTTTTCAGAGTTTTACGGGGGAATTTATTACAGCGGATATTGCGATACAGGACGGCCGGGTGGCCGGCGTAGGCGAGTATACCGGCCGGGAAGAGATCAATCTTGACGGCAAGTACGTTACGCCGGGGTTTGTGGATGGGCATGTTCACATTGAAAGTTCTATGTTGAGTCCGCTGGAATTTGCCCGGGCGGTTGTTCCGCAGGGCACGACGACCGTGATAACGGATCCGCACGAAATCGCTAATGTAGCTGGAGGGGCCGGCATTCGTTATATGATGCAGGCGGCCGGACAGCTGCCGCTCAATACCTATTTTATGCTGCCGTCCTGCGTTCCTTCCACGGGGCTGGAGGATTCGGGGGCTACGCTTACGGCAACGGATCTGGCGCCTTTTTTGCAGGAGCCGCATGTATTGGGACTGGCAGAGCTGATGAATGTTGAAGGCGTTCTGACCGGTGATGCAGTCGTCTATGATAAGCTAACAATGGCGCAGCCTTTGCACGTGGAAGGGCATGCGCCGGGGCTTATGGGTAAGGCGCTCATGGGATATGCGGCGGCGGGCGTATCTTCGGATCATGAATGCATGACGCGGGAAGAGGGAGAAGCCCGGCTTCGGGCTGGTATGTATCTTGAGATTCGTGAAGGTTCGGCGGCGCATAATCTTGCCGCTTTGCTGCCGCTGATCAATGAATATACGGCGCCGTTCTGCTTCTTTGTCACCGATGACCGTCATCCGGCAGATTTGCTGCGGGAAGGGCATATCAATTCTATTGTCCGTCAGGCGATTGCGACCGGCTTGTCAGTGGCGCGGGCTATTAATATGGCAACTCTTCATGCGGCGCGTTATTTTTCTTTGCGGGATCTGGGCATAATCGCACCGCATTATCGGGCTGATCTGCTGGTATTTGAGGACCTGGAAACCTGGCGGCCATCGCTTGTTTTCAAGGATGGCAGGCTGGTTGCATCGGAGGGGAAGCTCAGCGTAGCGCTGTCGGCGACAGACGCTTCCTCGGTTGCTTCTTCCGTGCATCTGCCGCCGCTGGGGCTGAAGGATCTGGCGCTGCCGCTGCGGGGAGATACGGCGCATGTGATTGGTCTGGTGCCGCATCAGATTGTCACCAAACATTTGGTGATACCGGTGCGGACGGAGCATGGCTGCGCGGTCAGTGATCCGGAACATGACATTTTGAAGCTGGCGGTTTTTGAGCGCCATCAGGCCAGCGGGCATGCCGGTATAGGACTCTTGCAGGGGTTTGGTTTGCGGCGCGGTGCGATTGCTTCGACGGTGGCGCATGATTCGCACAATCTGATCGTGACGGGCGCGAGTGATGCCGATATGCTGTTGGCGGTTCAGGAAATTGAGCGCATGCAGGGCGGACTGGCGATCGTCTCTGATGGGCAGGTGCTGGGTTCGCTGCCGCTGCCGATTGCCGGCTTGATGTCGGAGCAGCCGGCGGCCGAGGTGGCGACGGCGGTCGCCCGGCTGGAGGATATTGCCCGTGGGCTGGGCGTAGCGGAATGTTATGATCCGTTTCTGACTCTGGCTTTTTTGAGCCTGCCGGTAATTCCGGAATTGAAGCTCACCGATCGCGGGCTGGTGGATGTCAATGCTTTTCGGCTCATTGCCGTGGGAAGTGAGGGCTGAGATGGAACCTTTGCAGATTACGTATTTGCTCAACAGTGGTTTTTTAGTAAGACGGGGCCGCTGGGCGGTTGTTTTTGATGATTATCTTGATCCAGCGGGCGCGGTGGATGCGGCGCTGCCTCAGGTGGATGAGCTGTATATTTTTGCTACGCATGCGCATTTTGATCATTTCAATGTCGATATCAAAAAGTATGCGGCGGCGGCTACCCAATATTTCCTTAGCAGCGATATCCGGCATACCAAGCGGGTGCGCGAACTGCCGGCCGATAAAATCCATTTTCTGAAAACCTATGATGCCTATGAAGATGATTCCATTAAAATTACTTCGTTTGATTCGACGGATACTGGTACTTCTTTTTTGATTGAGAAGGACGGCTGGCGTATTTTTCATGCCGGGGATTTTAACTGGTGGCATTGGGCGGAGGATACCGAGGAGAATATCAAGTTTGCCCGCAATGGCTTTATGAAGCAAATGAAGCGGCTCGACGGCATGGAGGCTGACGTGGCGTTTTTTCCGGTGGATGGCCGGCTCGGAGAGGCTCGCGACTGGGGAGCCAAAGAATTCTGTCGCCGTACCAACGTCAAAGCGCTGGTCACGATGCACAGTGTTGGTTATCCGCGCTGGAAGCCCGGCAAGGACTTTTTTGCACCGGAACATCGTATTCCGGTATGGTCGCCGGCGCAGCCGGGAGAAACGCGCACGCTGCTTTTGGGCGGGCAGTTTCAGTCGGAGGCCGGAGCGGCTAAAAGATAAAGTAGATTATGAATAAGGGAGAGGGAACAGATGGCAAATCGCATTGCAATTTTTGCAACGACACAGGGGACTTTTGAAATCGAATTATTTGAGGACAAGGCGCCGAAAACGACGAAGAATTTTATTGATCTCGTAGAGAAGGGATTTTATGATGGGCTCATTTTTCACCGCGTTATTGATGGATTTATGATTCAGGGCGGCGATCCGAAGGGGAATGGCACCGGCGGTCCGGGCTATACGATTCCGGATGAGTTCCACAAAGATCTGCGGCATTCCTCCGAAGGCATTCTCTCGATGGCCAATGCCGGTCCGAATACCGGAGGGTCGCAGTTCTTTATTACATTGGATGAAACGCCATGGCTGGACGGTCATCATGCTGTGTTTGGCAAAGTGGTGCGCGGGATGGATATCGTGCATGCCATCGGCAGCGTGGAGTGTGACTATCGGGATAAACCGTTGGAAGATGTCGTGGTCCGGAAGATTACGATCATCGATAAACTGGTGGAGCCGGAAGAGAAGTAAATGCCGGGCTATACGTATATCGTCGAGTGTGCCGACGGCACGCTGTATACCGGCTGGACGAATAATCTGGAAAAGCGGATTGCAGCGCACAACGCCGGGCGGGGAGCAAAATATACCCGTTCCCGCGGTCCGGTGCAGCTGCGTTATTATGAAGCGTTTGCAACCAAAGAAGAGGCGCAGCGGCGGGAGTGGGAATTAAAGCAGCTCTCCCGGGCCCAGAAGCTGGTTTTGCTTGCGGCGCAGCCGCTGGTCCTGCCGGTGAAGAAATGAGGCGGATTTATGCGAAAAATATTTTTTACCGTTATTTTTGCCTGTTTGCTGCTGGGGTTGACAGCATTGCCGGCGTCTGCCTGCACGTTGTTTGCCGCGCAGGGGGATGCCTGGGTGCAGGGCGGCGGTTCGCTCATTGTCAAAAATCGTGATTGGCGGCCGGAATGGCAGGAAGTGCGTCTGGTGCGTACCCATACGTATGCTTATTATGGGATTTTTGGCGGCGAGGACGAGCATCTGCAGTTGAAAGGCGGCGTCAATGAAAAGGGACTGGCGGTATTCAGCGCGTCGGCAAGTTCGATTCCCAAGGCGGAGCGGCTGGCTGATGAAGCGCCCAGAAGGGCGACGCTGTCAGGGCTGTTGGGGGAATGTGCGAGTGTAGACGAAGCTTTGCAGCAGACGGAGCTTTTTTCCGGGGCCAAATTTCTGCTGTTGGCGGATGCGCACGAGATTGCCTATGTGGAAATTGCTCCGGGCGGCCGCTATGCAGTGCAGCGCACGCAAAATGGGCCGCTTTGGCATACCAATCATTATCTGCTACCGGATTTGGTGACGGCCAATGTAAATATTGGCATGTCCAGCCGGACGCGCTATGCGCGGATTGGCGAATTGCTGACCGATGGCGTCAAGCCGTATACGCTGGATGATTTTGTCGCTTTTAGTCAGGATGAGACGGGCGGCCCAGATAACAGTATCTGGCGTACCGGCAGCCGTGCCGACGGGCCGCAGACTTTGGCGACTATGGCGATTTGGTTGCCGCCGTCCGGCAGTCCGGAGATTTATGTAAAGATCCGCTATGCGCCGGATGATGCTGGCAAGGAAGACGTATTTACGTTGGATGGCGAGGAGCTTTTTGCTGCGGCCGCGGCAGGGGACGATAATTGACAAGCGGTCTGAAAACACATATAATAGGTAGGAACTCAGAGGTAGACAACGAGTGTCAAGGTGCATCCCACTTGACACTCATTTATGTTTGTCTTGAGACCAATGATGGCAGAACCTTCATTTTGGAATAAGGAGCGAATGATCGATGGCTGACAAAAAGATCATATTGACAAAAGAGGGCTTGAAAAAGCTCGAGGATAAGCTGGAAAATCTGAAAAGTGTACGTCGTATTGAAGTGGCGGAACGGATTAAACAGGCAATCGATTTCGGTGATATCAGTGAAAACTCAGAGTATGACGATGCGAAAAACGAGCAGGCCTTCATCGAAGGCGAGATCATGGATCTGGAGAAAAAACTGCGCAACGTTGAAGTTATCCAGGAAGATGATAAAAAGAAGAACATCGTGACTATGGGCAATAATGTTGTCATCCGCGATCTGGAATACAATGAAGACTTTGACTACACACTGGTCGGTTCAGCGGAAGCAGATCCGACCGAAAATAAGATTTCCAATGAGTCGCCGGTAGGGGCCGCTATTCTGGGCCATAAAGTAGGGACCGTTGTTGAAGTCAGCGTTCCGGCCGGCGTATTGAAGTATAAGATCATGAAGATTAAATCCTGAGAGAGATAGGAGCATACAGAGTGGGAAATAAACAGGAAGAAAAGGAGCTTCATCCGGAAGATATCAATGAAATGATGCAGGTGCGGCGCGATAAAATGAAGGCCTTTGCCGACAAAGGGATTTTGCCGTTTGGCCATCGTTATGAAGTTACGCATCATGCACAGGATATACGCAATCATTTTAATGAACTCGAAGGAGAAGAAACTGGTCCGATCGTCCGTATGGCTGGCCGTTTGATGGCCAAGCGCGGACATGGTAAAGCGAGCTTTGCTGAGCTCATGGATCTTTCGGGCAAGATGCAGGTGTATTTTAAGTATGATGTGCTGGGCGAGGATAAATATGCTGATTTCCGCATGTTGGATATCGGCGATATCATTGGAATTGCCGGCCGCGTTTTCAAAACGCAGCGTGGTGAGATCACCGTCAAAGTTGAAGATTTTGATTTGTTGTCAAAATCGCTGCGTCCGCTGCCGGAAAAATTTCATGGGCTCAAGGACGTGGAAATGCGTTATCGGCAGCGCTATGTCGATCTCATTATGAATCCGGAAGTCCGGCAGACTTTTATTGCCCGGACAAAAATCATCAAGGCGATGCGCCGCTATCTGGACGCGCGCGATTTTCTCGAGGTCGAGACGCCGGTTATGTCGACGATTGCCGGCGGAGCCGCTGCCCGTCCGTTCATTACCTATCATAATGCGCTGGACATGAAACTCTACCTGCGAATTGCGACGGAACTGAATCTGAAACGTCTGGTCGTGGGCGGATTGGAGCGCGTGTATGAACTGGGTCGTGTGTTCCGCAACGAGGGCATTGACGTGCGGCACAATCCGGAGTTTACTTCGGTAGAAATTTATCAGGCTTATGCGGATTATAATGATCTGATTGAGCTCACCGAGGGCATTGTTCGCGATGCTGCGGAGAAGGTTCTGGGCACGACGAAGATTACTTATCAGGGGCTGGAGATCGACTTTGCCAATGTGAAACGCATCAGCATGAACGATGCAGTTCGGGAAGCGACCGGCAAGGATTTCCTTGCCGCGAAAACCGTGGAAGAAGCCCGGGCAATGGCAGATGAAGCCGGCGTTCCCTATGAGCAGAAACACGGCATCGGCGGAATTTTGAATGCGGCGTTTGAAGAAAAGGTCGAGACGACTTTAATGCAGCCGACCTTTATCACCGGACATCCTACGGAGATTTCGCCGCTGGCAAAACGCAATCCGGAGAACCCGATGATTACGGATCGGTTTGAATTTTTCGTGTATGGCCGCGAACTGGCTAACGGATTTACCGAGCTGAATGATCCGATTGATCAGGAACAGCGGTTCTTGGAGCAGGTCAAGCAGCGGGAAGCCGGCGATGCGGAAGCGCATATGATGGACCGCGATTTTATTACGGCGCTGGAATATGGACTGCCGCCGACCGGAGGTTTGGGCATCGGCGTGGACCGTCTGGTGATGCTGTTGACCGACAGCGCATCCATTCGCGATGTGCTGCTCTTTCCGCACATGCGCGCCAAGGCAGAGGAATAATAGGATGATCAAGAAGCGTTGTTTTGGCAGCGCTTCTTTTGCTATCGGCAACGGTTGCCAACCGAATAAACGTTTGGTATAATTTAAGCTGAAATAGAAAGGGGCGTACACGCGAATATGGATAAGATGGAAGCATTGGAAAATGCCATGAAACAAATCGAAAAAGACTTTGGCAAAGGTGCGATCATGCGGCTGGGCGAAGCGTCGGCGAACATGAATGTCGAGGTCATTCCAACAGGCATTTTGTCGCTTGATCTGGCTCTGGGGGTAGGCGGTATTCCCCGTGGGCGTATCGTCGAAGTCTATGGGCCGGAGTCTTCCGGTAAGACGACCGTTACGCTTCATATGATTGCTGAGGCCCAGAAGCGCGGTGGTATCGCGGCATTTATTGATGCCGAGCATGCACTGGACCCGGTATATGCGAAGAAGCTTGGCGTCGATATCGACAATTTGCTCATTTCGCAGCCGGATACGGGAGAGCAGGCACTGGAAATTGTTGAAGCGCTTATCCGCAGTGGGGCGATTGACATTATTGTCGTTGACTCCGTGGCGGCATTGGTGCCAAAAGCAGAAATAGACGGCGATATGGGCGATTCGCATGTCGGCCTGCAGGCCCGGCTCATGAGCCAGGCAATGCGTAAGCTGACGGGTTTTATCAGCAAGTCGCGGGCGGTTGCAATCTTTATCAATCAGATTCGGGAAAAAGTCGGCATTGTCTATGGCAATCCGGAAGTGACTACCGGCGGGCGGGCCTTGAAATTTTATTCGTCGGTGCGTATCGATGTGCGCAAAGTTGATACAATCAAGCAGGGAACGGATATCATCGGCAACCATACGCGCGCCAAAGTTGTCAAAAATAAAGTGGCGCCACCGTTTAAAACAGCGGAGTTTGATATTATGTACGGCGAAGGGGTATCCCGTGAGAGCTGCATCATCGACATTGCCGCTAATATGGATATTCTAAACAAAAGCGGTTCGTGGTACTCTTATAATGGCAACCGGCTGGGGCAGGGTAAGGAAGCTGTGAAGGGTATTTTGAAGAATGAACCGGCTCTTTATACAGAACTGGAAACAAAGATTCGCGAGCAGTTGGCGGCGCAGGCGGTTGCCGCCGCTTCGGACAGCAAGGATACTGGGAAAAAGGCGGCGGTGAAGGATGAGACAGCGCCGGCCAAGGGCTGAAAAAACAGCCTTGGTACAGGCCGTGGACTTACTGGCCCGGCAAGAGCACAGCACGGCGAAACTGACCGAAAAACTTCGACAGCGGGGCTATGCAGCCGACGAGATCGCTGCGGCGATAGAACGGCTGACGGAGCGCGGCTATCTCAATGACGAAGCGGCTTGTGCCAGGGAATTTCAATATTTTTATGACGACAGCCGCATGAGTGTCCGGCAGATTTGCTTGAAACTCGGGCAGCGGGGATTTGACAGCAGCCTTGTCAGGCAGTGCGTGCCGGCGGATATATTTGCGCGGGAGCTGCGCGCGGCTTGTCGGTGTCTGGCTATCAAATTTGCGCGGGCGGCGACGCCGCAGAAAATGCAGCAATATCTGTATACACGCGGTTTTAGCGGCTCGGTTTGTCGGACGGCAACCGATCATTTTTTGGCAGAACATGAAACAGAGGAGGACAACGGTTTTGAAGAATGAAATGATTCTGGTCCTGGATTTCGGCGGCCAGTACAATCAGCTGATTGCCCGCCGTGTGCGGGAAAACAATGTATATTGTGAGGTACATCCTTATACGATGAGCCTGGAAGCCATCAAGGCCATGCAGCCGAAGGGCATTATTTTTACTGGGGGGCCGAACAGCGTCTATGCCAAGGATGCCGCTGTCTGCAGCCCGGAGCTGATGCAGCTTGGTATTCCCGTACTCGGCATTTGCTATGGTGCCCAGCTATTGGCGCATGTGCTTCATGGTAAGGTGGAAACGGCGCCGGTCAGCGAATATGGCCGGACTGAAGTCACCATTACAGACGCCGCTTCGCCTCTCTTCGAGAACGTATCGGCTAAAACAATCTGCTGGATGAGCCATACCGATTATATTGCCGCGGTGCCGGCGGGATTTACGGTGACGGCTAAAACGCCGGTTTGCCCGGTTGCCGGCATGGAGAATCAGGCGACGGGTATTTACGCCGTGCAGTTTCATCCGGAAGTCATGCATACTGTAGAAGGCAAGACCATGTTGAAGAATTTTGTTTACAACGTTTGCCACTGCAGCGGGGATTGGAAAATGGATTCCTTTGTTCAGACCACGATTGCCGCGCTGCGGGAGAAAATCGGCAGCGGCAAGGCTTTGTGCGCCTTGTCCGGCGGCGTCGATTCCTCTGTGGCAGCGGTGTTGCTGTCCAAGGCCATCGGCAAGCAGCTGACCTGCGTATTTGTCGATCACGGCTTGCTGCGCAAGGACGAAGGCGATGAAGTTTCGGCAGTATTCGGGCCGGAAGGACCGTACGATGTGAACTTCATCCGGGTCAATGCAAAAGATCGTTTCTATGCCAAGCTCAAAGGCGTTACCGAGCCGGAACAGAAACGCAAAATCATCGGCGAAGAATTCATTCGTGTATTTGAAGAAGAGGCCAAAAAAATCGGTAAAGTCGATTATCTGGTGCAGGGAACCATTTACCCGGATGTCATCGAGAGTGGTCTCGGCAAATCGGCCGTCATTAAATCGCATCATAACGTCGGCGGTCTGCCGGATTTCGTTGATTTTAAAGAAATCGTCGAGCCGCTGCGCCTACTCTTTAAAGACGAAGTGCGGGCCGCCGGACGCGAGCTCGGCATTCCGGAGAAACTCGTCACCCGGCAGCCGTTTCCCGGACCGGGACTCGGCATACGCATTATTGGCGAAGTGACAGCGGAAAAAGTAAAAATTGTTCAGGACGCTGATGCCATCTATCGCGAAGAAGTAGCAAACGCCGGTGCGGATAAGGATCTGGGTCAGTATTTTGCCGCTCTTACCAATATGCGCTCGGTGGGCGTTATGGGCGATGGCCGTACCTACGACTATGCGATTGCGCTGCGGGCCGTGCTGACAAGCGATTTCATGACGGCCGAGAGTGCGCAGCTCCCCTGGGAAGTTCTCGCCAAGGTAACCACCCGGATTATCAACGAAGTCAAAGGCGTCAACCGCGTGCTTTACGACTGCACCGGCAAACCGCCGGCAACCATTGAGTTTGAATAGAGGAAAAATAACGGGAAGCCTTATAAATCAAGGCTTCCCGTTTTATTCGTCTATAAAATGTCTATAATAATCAGGATTTGTAATTGAATTGAATATGAAATTCCATAAAGCCAACTTACTAATGTGTTCCCTTGAAATTGGAAATGATTGTGTCAAATTCTTTGTCTTCCATTGAGACATACATATTCTTGAGATATCCATTCGTAAAATCACATATTTTATGGTACGAGAGTTTGCATGTTAAAATGACTTTGCAACGGTGTATGAGTTGTAGCTTTTTATCATGTGGTTCCTTGAAACGCATACGCAGAAACAGAGTTTCATATTTTGAATATATTGCAAAGCCATAAGCAATCGGTAAATATAAAACTGATAGAATAAGTGGTAAACAAAAACTCACGATAGTTTGAATATAATCAATAGTATCGTAGCCTCCGAATGCTGCCTTAATTGTAAATCCTAATATTGAAAATCCCATAATTGCTAATATCCAGTTGAGAAGTTTACATACAGATTTATATTCCTCTTTTGTCTCGGATACGACTTGTAAGAGCACAAGAAAAGTAATTATTGGCTGTAAAATAAATTCTACTAAAAAGCTGAAAGTGAATGTTCCAGCAAAAAATTCTACTAATACAGTAAATCTCAAATTATTGGTTATCATATGCCTAAAATAGTATTCTTCAATTGTATTACTTACAGAATTAAAGCATACTGGCACACCAGCAAAAAGGACCCAAATAACTATATCTTTTATGTATATCCAATTCCACAATGGCAATTTACATAATATAGCCACAATAATACTGGAATATAAAAGCATTACTATGAATGGAATAACTAATTTAGGTGTGCAGGCTATCTGTATCACCTTAAAGGCTGATTTCCTGATTTTTTTATGTGTAAGAGCATATAGAAAAAACAAAAGTATATATATGAATGATACGATTTCACGGGTTGAAAATATTCCCATATAAGTTCCTTTCTAAAAATCTTTATAATCTTTTGACATAAACATCATTCCATTAGTTTCATTAGCTTGTATGTAAGATAATAGTTCTTTGCTTAAATTAATATTAAAATAATCTATAATGCATGGACGCACCCAGTATTGACAATTATCTGGAGGTTGTTCACCCATTTCAATGTAATCCATATAATCTGAAGACCTCATCTTTGTACTATCAACGATAGCTAATAAGCATAAAAAAATATTAGTGATTTGTTGAAGTGTGTCAACCAATTCAAATGTTTTCTTCTGCGAATATACTTGGTATATATAATTATCAGTTAAATACTTCTTTCCGTTTGTATGAACATAATTATTTAAAGTTCTATCGGAACTAATCCAAATGGGATTAAGGAAAGTTGTCATTAAAGAATCAATTCTTTTGTCTGTACTCATAAGATACTTTTTATACTTTGATGTATCAAAATATTGCTTTCGATATTGTGCATTGTTTGTATCATCTAAATCGTTATACATCCAAGATTCCATTGCAAGTTGCACATCACTTTTGCGTTTCCCGGAAATGAGAATACTAAAATCAGATTCAATCATTTTTCTTATAGAATCTAAGTCAAAAGAATAAGCGTTTAGTTCATCTTCGGTAAGACCGCGTGTGTTTTGAATTACATTCAGAATAAATAAATATTGCATTAGGTCGTCTCGGTATTTACGAATTAATGTATATGCATCTGAGTAAGTATTTCTAGACCTACAAAAGTCTATGGCTGTAAGGGTGTTTAATGCTGACATCATAGTTTCAGTAGAAATGCCATAGTTCCCTTTTTTCCCAATTGATATTTCAAATGATAAAGAATCTGCTAGAGCAAAGAAAATGTGCCATATGTCTTCTATTTTTTTATTTTGAAAAATATATTGTGGTTCTACTTTCATATATTAGTAACTCCTCCAATAAAAAGATATAGTAGGTGTTATATATCACGAATTATGTTATCGAGTGCAATATTATAATGTGTATTACAAACTTTACATATGCAAGCTAATTCTTTATCAGAATTTTTGATGAGTGAATATTCTTCGCTTTGGCAATTAGGACATTTGATTTTGTTAAAGGGCATATTGTTTCCATCTAATAAATTACAGATAGTTGATGAGACTAATCGAATGATATTAAATGAGGTTAATATATCAAAAACAGTAATGGAATGAGAGTGGAACCCGTTCTGGGTAAACTCCATGGATTAATGCTGAAAATTTAAAAATCACGAAAAAGCTATGCCAATATAATGGCACTTGTCGCCTCGGGTGTCAATCAGCAGTTGGGCTGTTTTTTGCCGTCATTCTAAATCAGCCGGTTCGATATGGTCAACAAAATAAATGTAAAGTTGGGAGACCATTTTATTCCAGTCACGTTTTCGCCCGTTCCATTTCTTGGTGATCTTTACGGTGGCCAGATAGAGCAGTTTAAACAGCGAATCATCCGTAGGAAAAATCGTCCGGCTCTTAGAAACTTTCCGTAACTGGCGATTGAAATTTTCGATTTGGTTCACCGTATAAATCATCTTTCTCATTTGCATGGGGTATTTGAAATAAGTGGATAACTGTTGCCAATTATTCCGCCAGGACTGAACAGAAGAGAGTGTGAAACTATTTCTGTAAATAGCCTTCTATGATGTTGAACAATATAATTTGATGGAATCGCTTCTGGTGCTATTCCGGTATGCGGCCTTCATACATGATGGACATTTCACCGTAGACCTTACCCCAGTTTCGGATTGGCATGGTCCACTTTTTAGTAGCTTCAAAGGTTGCTAGGTATAATGCCTTCAACAACGCCTGATCACTTGGGAATACGCTCCTTTGGCGATTCAGTTTGCGATATGTGGAATTCAAGCTTTCTATCGCATTCGTCGTCTAGATGACCGTTCTGACATCGGCTGAAAACTTAAAAATCGGTGTTATTGCATCCCAATTGGTGCTCCAGGATTTCATGGCCGTTGGATATTATCGGACCACTTTCTTTCGACGTCATCACGGATTCCTGCAGCAGTATCCGCATTGGGTGCATGATAGATTCTTTTAAGATCCGCCGCGAATAGCTTTCTGTCTTTATCGGCAACGTATTTTAACGTATTGCGGACCTGATGCACAAGGCAACGCTGATACTCTGTTTGAGGGAAAGCGGTTGTAATAGCGTCCTTGATGCCTGTCAGACTATCGGCGCAAAGGATCATGATATCTCGAACCCCATGATTTTTTAGCGTGTTCAGGACGGAGAGCCAGTACTTGGCACTTTCGTTTTGACCAACCTCAATTGTCAAAACCTCTTTGCGGCCTTCAAGATTGATGCCGAGAATCACGTAAGCTGCGAGCTTACGGATCATCCCGTTATCACGTACAGAATAGTGAATGGCATCCATATAGAGAATGGGATAAATCTCGTCCAAGGGGCGATTCTGCCACTCTTCAATCTGTGGAAGAAGTTTATCCGTAACGTCTGAAATGAAACCTTCGGAAGCTTCAAAACCATAAATATCCATTAGCGTCTCGGAAATCTGCCGGGTTGTCATTCCCTTGGCGTACATGGAAATAATCTTCTGGTCAATATGGGAAATATCCTTCTGCCGTTTTTTAACAACCTGGGGTTCAAAAGTAGAATTGCGATCCTGCGGCACATCAATCATCATAGAACCATAACTTGTGTTGACCTGTTTTTGCTTAGTGCCATTACGGTAATCATCCTGTTCTGAGCGTTCAATGCGCTCAGAATGCTCATAGCCGAGATGATCCTTCATCTCAGCTTCCATCAATTCTTTGATAGTACCGCCCAAGAGATCCTTGAGAGCCGTCTGGATATCTTCTGCTGTCTCAATGTCATACTCCTGAAGCAGCTGCTGAATAATCGCACGCTTGCCCTCTGTCATTTGAACATGGTGGACTGGTTGTTTTTGCTTTCTTGCCATAATTTTAAGCCTCCTATGATTTAATGTATCATAGAAGGCCTGTGCAGTAAACTTTTACAGACTTTATTTCATAGTCTCATTTGAGCAACTGAAAGAACGCGGCTTAAAAAACGTATGGCTTGTCGTATCCGATGGACATAAAGGACTGGTAAAAGCTGCCCGAGAATCTTTTATTGGCTGCTCCTGGCAATGATGGTGCTGTCAACGTTTTTTCGCAAATTCATAAATCTCATCCATGTAAAAATCAGTCGAGAATTGTATCCGCATCACATCCATAAAGATGCTTCATATCCATGTATTTTTTACAACCCCATTGAGAGTTAACAACATGGCGAAGTCTCGTACAGACCAGCATTAATGCACTTTCCCTATCGGGGAAAGTGCCAACAACACGCGTCCGGCGCCGAATCTCACGGTTAAGGCGCTCTATTGCATTGTTGGTACGGATCTTTTTCCAATGCTCTTCTGGAAAATCCATATAAGTAAGGGTTTCTGCGATGCCAGAGGTGAGCTTTTCAGCTGCTTTAGCCAATTTCATTTTTCTTAGCTTTTCTGCAACCAGTTCAGATTTTTCAAGATCTGCCTGTTTATCTTCCTGGCAATGAATCGCTTTCAGCATCCGGGCAATTTCCTTACAGTATTTGCGGGGCATCACAGAAAATATATTTCTGAAGAAATGTACACTACAACGCTGGTATTTCGCCTCTGGGAATATTTCCGTCACAGAGGCGCACATCGCTTGGCATTTGTCCCCAACAACAAGTTGGACACCTTTGAGTCCGCGGCTTCGCAGGGAAGAAAGGAATCCTTTCCAGCCTTCTTTATCTTCCTTCATCCCTTCAGCAGCACCGACCACTTCACGGAACCCATCCCGATTTACGGCAAGGGCTACCAGGATGGCGACATTTTTAAATTCACCACCCCAACTGCGCTTTAAATAGATCCCATCAACGCATACATATGGATATTCTTCGCTCGAAAGCTGACGATTTCGCCATTCTTTGATATGGGCATATGCTTTCTTATTTAGGTTACTGATGGTGCCGGGCGATACTTTGGAACCCCAAAGAGCCTCTATAATATCCTCAACGCGTCGAATAGAAACACCCGCCAGATACATTTCGATAAGAGCTTATTCAAGCTGCTTTCGCGGCGGCGATAACGCTCAATAATAGCCGTTTCAAAAGGAATACCTTTTAATTTAGGGATTTTCAAAGAAACGGTTCCAGCTGTAGTCTGGAGGTTGCGGCTATAATGACCAGACCGATAGCCATTGCGATGATTCGACCGCTCGTATTTGGCAGCGTTCGTAAGCTCGGCGGCTTCTTGATCCAATAATGTATTGAGGGTATCTTTTTTCACCCACTTGTTTTCGGGATTCATCTTCAACCCAACCGGTTGGTTGAAATCTTCAAAAGATATCTGTTTTGGAAAGCCATTATACATTTTCATCACCTGTTGTGCAAGGCTTTTGAGCATTTTTCCACAATACCCATGTACTTATTATACCTATAAATGCCCCTCAGGTTAGCATTTATACGGCCTTTGGATTTGTGTAGTGCACATTATTTTAGAACAAAACTGCATAATAAGGAAAGCGAAGTCTAGGTGAGGAAAATTCTTGTCTAGGCTTTTAATGTTATTGGCAGGATTTATCTATATTATCTAGAATCAATATAAAAAATATGTGATAGGGGAGTAGTGTATGAAAAATATGAAAATATACTTAGACCGCAAAATGATCTTGTTTTTTTCGTTGCTGATTTTTCTGTGTACGACGCCTGTGTTTGCTTCTGAGCTTGAAACGGAACTGGTTAAAATTCCTGTTAAGGTTGGGAATAATGAGTATTTTCTTGATGCCAAAATTTACAAGCCGGAAGGCGAGGGGCCTTTTCCCCTTATCGTTTTGACACATGGCACTCCTCGTTTAGCTAAAGAACGCGCACAAACCAATGCAGATACGTATTTTAAAAGGCAAAGCGAATATTTTGCCAATCTGGGTTATGTTGTTACTTTTGTGGTTCGACGGGGGTTTGGCTCTTCGCAGGCGCCTTATGCGGAAAACCATTTCTTTTCTGACAGAACGAGAAATTATTATAAAGCCGGTTTAGAAGCGGCACACGACTTGCAGGCAGCTATCAGCTATATGAAAGAAAAGCCTTATATTAATAAAAGCCAGATTATCTTGATGGGGCAATCTACCGGCGGGCATTCTGTTATTGCCACCGGATCGCTTAATATTGACGGGGTTATCGGTATTGTAAATTTTGCTGGTGGTCGTGGTTCCTATGCTCCCGATTTAGTGCGGGATGAAAAGAACCTTGTTGCTTCGATGGGAAAATATGGTAAAACGTCCCGGGTGCCCACTTTGTGGTTCTATGCGGCGAATGATCATTATTTTTCCCCTTCTGTGGCACAGGCTATGTTTGCTGCTTATACGGCAAATGGCGGTCAAGCGGAATTTATCGCTTTACCCGCTTATGGAGAAGATGGTCACCGTTCTTTTGTTGGCAATCGGGTGGTATGGGAACCTTATGTGCGGCAATTCTTGGAAAAATTGAAGGGTAACATCGATAACTAATATAGAAAAAACGTTTTTGATTAAGGTCAGATGGTATTCTGCATCCGGCCTTTTTTGCTATATTTCTACGCTGCGCTCAAAATAGATGGGGGTTTTACTCGCGTCTATACTAAAAAAAATCCGCATCGATAAAATCTCGATGCGGAGAGAGGGAGAATTCCTTATTCGTATGAGTCCGAGCCTGGCTTGTTATGAATCCATCGGTAAAACTTTTTTATTTGTGTTTTGACTCATGGATGGATTGTCGAAGTGTGGTGAAAGCGTCACCAATCATCTGAATATTTTCCTGATTGACTTTGGCTAAATCCTCTGCAGTTGGGTGATCCGTCGTTTGACAGGCGAGTAAAAAACTTTTGGTTTCCAGCATTTTGCAAATGATTTCTGTTGCTGCATCTTTACTATCCATAAATATAACCCCTTTCTGCTCGGACGTTTATAAGCAAGTTTCGACATAGCTTTCAATTTTCCTGTGTGAAAAATGAATATTTTTACAAATAATTTTTTAAACTGCTTCTTGGGTAGTTTTTCATTGAAACGTGCCGAAGTCCGTGATAAAATATACAGGTTCGTAAGGATAATAAAGGAAAGTCAGGAGGGCAAATACTTTTGCCAGCAATTACGTATGAGTTAATAAAAAAAGATGCAGTAACCGGAGCCAGAGCAGGCGTTATTCATACGCCTCACGGCAGTTTTCCCACGCCGATTTTTATGCCGGTAGGTACTCAGGCTTCGGTCAAGGCGGTTTCTCCGGATGAGTTGAAGGATCTTGGCGCGGGAATTATTCTGAGCAATACCTATCATTTGTTTTTGCGTCCGGGGATGGATTTGATTCGTGAAGCCGGTGGTCTGCATAAATTTATGAATTGGGATCGGGCGATTCTCACCGACAGCGGTGGGTTTCAGGTGTTCAGCCTGGGCGAGTTAAGAAAGATTACGGAGGAAGGCGTAACTTTTCGTTCGCATATTGACGGGTCGAAACAGTTTTTGTCGCCCGAGGTTTCAATGGCAGTTCAGACCGCGTTGGGGTCGGATATTGTCATGGCTTTTGATGAGTGTGTTCCCTATCCGGCCGATTATGAATATGCCAGAAATTCAACAGCGCGCACGGCGCGTTGGGCTGCCCGGTGCAAGGAGGCCATCACACGCGAAGATCAGGGGTTGTTCGGTATTGTGCAGGGCGGGATGTATAAGGACCTGCGGACTGAGAGCGCGCAAGAATTGGTGGCGATGGACTTTCCCGGGTATGCAGTCGGCGGCCTGAGCGTAGGCGAGCCCAAGGAATTGATGTATGATATTTTGGAGCATACAACCTGTCTGCTGCCGGAGAATAAGCCGCGTTATCTTATGGGCGTAGGGACGCCGGACTGTTTTGTAGAGGGCGTGGCCCGCGGCATTGATATGTTTGACTGCGTCTATCCGACCCGGGTAGCGCGCAATGGAATGGCAATGACCTGGACCGGGCGGCTGATCATGAAAAATACGGAGTATACACATGATTTCCGGACATTGGAAGATGGTTGCGGCTGCTATGCCTGCCGCAACGGATATACGCGCGCCTATATCCGTCATCTGGTGCGCGCCAGAGAAATTTTTGGCTTGCGTTTGCTTTCACTGCACAATTTGTTTTTCTTGGAGGAATTTATGCGCCGTTTGCGGCAATCCATTCTGGATGAACGATTTGGTGCATTTTGTCATGATTTTTTGACAAATTATCAATTGCACGGGAAAAAATAAAAGGAAATATGGGTATCGCGTCGAATGTAAATAAGTTGTATGATGATATATAAATATAAATTCAAGTGTTAAGGGGAGGAACTTTTATGAGTCCGGAATTATTGGGGTTAATTAGTACGTATGGGCCGATTGTTGTCATGATTTTGATTTTCTATTTTTTGCTGTATCGTCCGCAGAAGTCGGAGCAGAAACGGCGCAAGCAGATGTTGGATAATCTGCACAAAGGCAATAAGGTTATGACGGTAGGCGGCATTTATGGCGAGATTCTGGAAATCAAGGACAATGTTCTGGATTTGAAAATTGCCGATAAGGTTGTGATCAAGGTGTCCCGGGCCTCCATCAATACAAATGCTTCGCAAGGCTTGAGTGTAAAGGATCCGGAGTTGGCAGAAGAACCGTCAGATGAGGAGAAAAAGTAAGGTGTCTGACATGGCTTTGTTACCGTTTAAAAAGGAACTGCGCCGCCGTATGCTGACAGCACGGCGGCAGCTTTCTGCCGCCGAACGGGATCGATACAGCGGGCAGATTGTTCAGCGGCTGACGGCCAGGATAGAATACCAAGAGGCTGCCTGTGTTTTTTGTTATGCCGCGATGACCGATGAGGTGCAGACACAGGCGCTTCTGGAGCAAATGCTGACAGAGGGCAAGACGGTCTGTTTGCCGCTGATTACGGGTAAGGGGTCTATGGAAGCGATTGAACTTCCTTCTATGGATGCGTTGATGACCGGAGAATACGGTATATTGACGGTGCGGCCGGAGCAAAGACATTTCCTCGATCCGGCGCGTATTGAATGCGTGCTGGTACCGGGTGCAGCCTTTGCCCGCGATGGGGCTCGGTTGGGGATGGGCGGCGGTTATTATGACCGCTTTTTGCCCCGGACAGTCCGCGCTAAGCGGCTGGCACTGACGTTTAGTTGTCAGTTGACAGAGAATATTCCCATGCAGGAGCGGGATTGCCGAGTGGATGCGATTCTGACGGAGAATGAATGGATTGATTGTAAGCGGTGATGTATGATGGAGATTAAAATTGGGATAGCCCGGACAACAAAATATGCCATGGATTATTGCGGGGACAGCTGCGATATTGCCGAGCGGCCGCATGGCGGTATTTCGGCCGTCATTGCCGACGGCCAGGGCAATGGGCTGGCCGCGCATCATACGAGCAGCTGGGTGGTCAATAAGGCCGTGTCGCTCATTACGGATGGAGCCAGAGATGGCGCTGTGGCCAGGGCCGTGCATGATTATCTTTATGCGATGAAAGATAAAAAAGTTTCTTGTACGCTTACGGTGCTGAGCGCTGATCTGGAAAGCGAGACGCTGGTGGTCAGCCGGAATTCGAACTGTCCGGTCATTGTTAAAACTGCGGAGTATGAGTCGGTTTATGATGATTCAGTTGAACCTATCGGGGTTCACCGTCATATGAAACCAGTGATGTATGAACTGCCTTTTGAACCGGGAATGATTGTTGTTTCCTATACCGATGGGATTCAGGCAGCGGGACGAAAACGCGGCGGGCCGCAGACGGATTTTCAAAAAATCATGGATATTATCCGGGATAATACGGCGAATGATGTGGATTTCATAGCCAAAAGCATTATTGAATACGCGCTGGAAATGGATAAAAATCAAGCGGGCGACGACATGACCGTCGTTGTGATGGGACTGGCGCCAACGCAGACCGAAGGACCTAAAGTAGAGCGTATTTCGTTAGGGTATCCGTTTCAGGGGAACAGCTTATGAAAATTGCGATAGTCGGAGTTTGTGCATCGGGAAAAACGACGCTGGTGCGCGGTTTGCGAGCCGCTGGGTTTGACGCTTATAACGTAGCGCAGGAACATTCCGGGATTCACCGGTTTTGGGATAAACATCATCCCGATCTTCTGGTCATGATTGATGCGACGCTGCCGGCGATTAAAAAGCGCCGTCTGGTCTATTGGGATGAGGAACGGCTGACCGTGCAGCATGCGCGTCTGGCGGATGCACGGGCGCATGCCAATCTTTATCTGCAGACGGATACGCTGGATGCGTCGCAGGTGCTGGCGCGCGTGATTGCCTTTATTAAGCAATGGGAAGGGAAGCCGCAGGACGGACTTGCCTCTGAGGATAGAGAACAGCCAAGGGAGTGCTGAGGCAGGAGTGCTTTGCAAGCAAATTTTTTAGAGGGGATTGAAGCAGTTGAGAAAAAATAGTTTTATTAAACTATTGGCTACGGTGCTTGCCATTATTGGCCTTTTTATCGCGTTTGTTTCGCCGCTGGCTTATTCGATCCGGCAGGGCCTGGACCTGCAGGGCGGTACGCATGTGGTTTTGGAGGCTGAAGATACGCCGGAAGCACCTGTTAATGAAGATGCAATGCAGCGTGTGGTCAAGATCATGGAAAAACGCGTCAATGAGCTGGGGCTGACGGAGCCGATTATTCAGCGACAGGGAAGCCGCCGGATCATTGTCGAGCTGCCGGGTATCAAGGATCCGGATAGGGCAATTCAGGTGATCGGCAAGACAGCTATGCTGGAATTCAAAGATGAGGCCGGCAATACAGTGCTGACGGGTACGGATCTGAAAGATGCCAAGGAACAGACCGATCAGCAGAATCAGAATTTAGTTGCGTTGGAATTTAGTGACGAGGGAGCACGTAAATTTGCGGATTTGACGACGAAGAATGTTGGTAAACGCATTGCTATCTTATTGGATGGCGAAGTTTTGACAGCGCCGAATGTCAAAGAACCGATTACTGGCGGCAAGGCGGTTATTACCGGATCGCGTACGTTGGAAGAAGCGCATAACCTGGCGATTCTCTTGCGCAGCGGTTCTTTGCCGGTCAAGATGAATATCATTGAGACCCGCACGGTTGGACCGACGCTGGGCCAGGATTCCAAGGATAAGAGCGAGTTTGCTTTTACGATCGGTATTGGCGCGGTTGTTCTCTTTATGCTTATTTTCTACCGTTTGTCGGGTTTTATTGCCGATATCAGCCTGATGGCGTATGTGCTCATGCTGCTTTTCCTACTCAAGGTCCTGGATGCAACGCTGACTTTGCCGGGAGTAGCCGGTATTATCCTGTCCATTGGTATGGCGGTCGATGCTAATGTGCTTATATTTGAGCATTTTAAAGAAGAGTATCGGAGCGGTAAGTCGCTGCGTCTTTCTATGGATGCTGGTTTTAAACGTGCCTTTACAACGATTTTTGACTCGAATATCACGACGATTATCGCTGCCTTGGTGCTGTTCTTCTTCGGCACTGGGTCCATTCGGGGCTTTGCGGTTACGCTTGGTTTGGGCGTTGTGCTGAGTATGTTTACGGCGATTACGCTGACGCAGTTCATGCTGAAACTTTTGATTGGCTCTAATATTTTAAAGAATCCGTTTGTTTATGGAGCCAAAGCAAGTGTGCAGGAAGGGACGGTGACGAAACATGCCTAAATTTGATATTATTGGCCATAGAAAAATTTGGTATACTTTGTCATTACTCATTATTATTCCCGGCATTGTGTGCATGTTTATCAAGGGATTTAATTTTGGAATTGATTTTACCGGCGGAACGATCATTGATTTGAAATTTTCTCAGCCGGTGGAAATAACGCAGGTGCGTGAAGTTCTGCATACCTATAATCTTGGCAACAACAGCACAATCCAGCTTTCCGGGGCGGCGACGGATGTGACGTCGTCACAGGATGTCATGATCCGCACCATTGATCTTGAGGAATCAGATCGCAAAGCGGTTATGGCTTCTTTAAAGGAAAAGCTGGGGGATTATACGGTTCTACGCGAAGAAAAAGTGGGCGCGACGATGGGCTCAGAGCTGCTCCTGAATGCTTTATGGGCGACTTTGTTGTCCTGGGTGCTCATTGTTCTTTATGTTTCTTATCGTTTTGAGTTCCGCTTTGGCGTAGCGGCGGTGCTGGCACTGGTGCATGATATTCTCATCGTGCTGAGTGTCTTTTCTCTGCTGCAGAAACAGCTGGATTCTTCTTTTGTCGCGGCTTTGCTGACGATTGTTGGTTATTCAATCAATGATACAATTGTTATCTTTGACCGTATCCGCGAAAATTTGAAGCTTCATTTCCGGCGCGGCGGCGATATTAACGAATTGGTCAACCATAGTATTTATCAGACGCTGACTCGTTCCATTTATACGGTGTGCACGGTTCTCTTTACGACGTTTGCCTTGTATTATTTCGGCGGCGAAACGACAAAAGATTTCTCTTTTGCCTTGTTGGTCGGTTTTACTTGCGGCTGTTATTCTTCAATCTTTATTGCCAGTCCGCTCTGGGTTACTTTTCGGGGGTGGGCTGAGAAGAAGCGGGATCGCCAACGGCTGGCGGCGGCTAAATAAACGCGAAGAGAGCGTTTTGGCAGCACAGACATCCAATCTTGTCTGTGCTGTTTGTGTTTTTTATGGATGAACGAGTGGAAGATGGTGAGAATTTGGAAAAGAAATGGAAAATCGTCGAAAACGATGAAGAATTGCGAGCGGATTTGGCGCAAGCGCTGGCTATATCGCCGCTGGCAGCAGGGCTGCTGTTGCACCGTGGCATAGATGATGCAGCCGAGGCGCGTCGTTTTTTATATCCGGAAACAGAACAACAATTTTATGATCCGTTTCTTATGCCGGATATGGAGTCGGCTGTCGCTCGGGTGGTGACGGCGCTGGACCGCAAGGAGCGCATCGTTGTCTATGGGGATTATGATGTGGACGGGATTACGTCAACGGCGGTGCTGGTGCGCTGCCTACGCCGTTTGGGGGCGGATGCCGGCTATTATATACCGAACCGGCTGACCGATGGCTACGGGCTTAAGACAGAGGTCCTGCAGCAGATTGCAGACGAGGGGGCTTCTTTACTGATTTCCGTGGACTGCGGGATCTCGGCGGTGAAAGAAGTGGCAGCCGTTGGGCAGACACTGGATATTATTATTACGGATCATCATCTGCCCGGTCCGGTGATGCCAGATGCGGTCGCGGTTGTCAATCCGCATCGGGATGATTGCCGCTATCCTTATGCAGAACTGGCCGGCGTTGGCGTGGCGTTTAAATTGTGTCAGGCCGTTTGGCAGCGGCTAAACCAGGAAGAATATACGGCGGATTTAGAACTGGTCGCTCTGGGCACAATCGCGGATATTGTACCTTTGCTGGACGAGAACCGCAAACTGGTTAAAATCGGGCTGGAGAAAATGCAGCATACGGCGATTGTTGGTCTGCAGGCATTGTTGGAAGCTGCCGGGATAACGGGAAAGAGCGTTACCGCCGGACAGGTCGGCTTTGTACTGGCGCCGCGGCTCAATGCCGCAGGCCGGGTGGCTGCAGCAACGCAGGGAGCAGAGCTGTTTTTGATGGACGATCCGGTAAAAGCAATCGCGGTCGCGGCGGAGCTGAATGAGGAAAACAGTCGGCGGCAGGAGCTTGAACGGGCTATTTTGGCGCAGGCGGAAAAGCAGCTGGAACAGGTGGACACTGCAGCGACCCGGGTGCTGGTTCTGGCGGGCGAAGACTGGCATCCCGGGGTGATCGGCATTGTGGCCTCGCGGTTGGTCGATAAATATTACCGCCCGACGGTCGTAATCGGCATCAAAGATGGCGTTGGGAAGGGATCCTGCCGCAGTATCAAGGGGTTTCATATGTATGAGGCGCTGTCCGCCTGCAGCGATGTTCTGCTGGGGTTTGGCGGTCATGCGATGGCGGCGGGTTTGTCTGTTGCTGCGGATCAGATTGATGCGTTGCGGGACGCTTTGACGGCGTTTGCTGAAACGCATTTGGCAGCGAAGGATTATATCCCGGTATTGGAAATTGAGGCGAAACTTTCGCCGGCAGACGTTGATAGCAGCTTTATGGAGGAATTGGCCCGGCTGGAACCGTATGGCATGGGCAATCCGCAGCCGCTTTTTTGCTGCCTGGGAGTACAGGGGCGCAATGCCGGCGCAATGGGCCGGGAAAAACAGCATTTAAAATTTGAAGTGCCTGCCGGCCGGCGTTCTATTCGGGCGTTTTCCTGGAATCGCAGCGAGTATGCTCCTTTTATCAGCCGCGGCGCAATGGATATGGTTTATGTGCCGGTAGTCAATGAATGGAATGGCAGCCGCAGTATTGAGTGTAAGGTGCTTGAATTGCGCGGTTCCGCGCAGGAACAGGTATTTCCTGACCGCAGTATTTTGGGCGGAATTTACCGGATGCTGCGGCAGTGGCAGACCAGCCGGGGATCAATTCCGCTGGATGAAAGTCTGCTGGCACTGCCGTGCGGAATTTCTGTTTACACGCTGCAGCAAGGATTACATGTATTTGGCGAACTTGGGCTGCTGCAAAAACTGGAGGATCATTATCAGCTGCTGCCGCCTCCCGGAGAGAAACTTGACTTGATGGATTCCGCATTGTATCGGCAGGCTATGAGCGGCGGGGAGAGAAATTCCTGAATAAAGCATAGCGTATCAGCAAAATGATGTTATAATGAAATATAATGGAGATTCTGCCGATGTATACGGCAGCGAGGTGATATATTGATGAATGATGAGGATAGCGTAAAAGTAACCATGGATGATATTCTTGCGGCTGTCCGGAAGTCACAACCGGAGGCAAATACGGCGCTGATTCAGCGTGCGTATGAATTGGCGCACGCGGCTCACGAGGGGCAGAAAAGGGCTTCGGGAGAGGATTATATCATCCATCCGCTGAATGTAGCGAAAATCCTTACAGATATGCATCTGGATGAAGCGACCATCAGCGCGGCCTTGCTTCATGATGTTGTCGAGGATACGACTTATACCATTGAAGAAATGCAGGAGCATTTTGGCGATGAAGTGGCGATGCTGATCGACGGGGTCACAAAGCTGGGGCGGATAACCTATAAATCGAAGGAAGAACAGCAGCTGGAGAACTACCGCAAGCTTTTTTTAGCGATGGCCAAGGATATCCGGGTCATTCTGATAAAACTGGCGGATCGTCTGCATAATATGCGGACCTTGAAATATATGCGTGAAGATAAGCAGAAACGCATTGCCAAGGAAACCATCGAGATTTATGCGCCGCTGGCGAATCGGCTGGGTATTTCCAGTATGAAGTGGGAGCTGGAAGATTTATGTCTGCGGTATCTGGAACCGGAAACTTATTATGATCTGGTGGAAAGCGTCAAGCAAAAACGCCGGGAGCGGCAGGAATTTATTGATAATGCGATTCAGCAGCTGCAGACAAAGCTCACGGAAGCCGGCATGAAGGTGGAAATCCGTGGCCGGGCGAAACATTTTTATAGTATTTATAAGAAGATGAAACGCGATAATAAGGATATCAGCGAGATTTATGATCTTTCAGCTGTGCGGGTGCTGGTGGATACGGTGCGCGACTGTTATGGCGTGCTGGGAATTATTCATGCGATGTGGAAACCGATGCCGGGACGGTTCAAAGATTATATTGCCATGCCGAAATCAAATGGCTATCAATCGCTGCATACGACGGTGATGACGCGCGGTTATCCGCTGGAAATACAGATTCGTACGTTTGCCATGCATCGCGTATCAGAATATGGCGTCGCCGCACATTGGAAATATAAGGAAAGCGGCAAGAGCGTCGGAGCCGGTGACGCTTATGATCAGAAACTTTCCTGGCTGCGGCAGCTGGTAAATTTGCAGCAGGAACTCAGCGACCCGCGGGAATATGTCGAAGCCCTCAAGGTCGATGTTTTTTCCGATGAAGTTTTTGTTTTTACGCCGCAGGGCGATGTGATCGATTTGCCTAAGGGTTCGATTCCTTTGGATTTTGCGTATCGCATTCATACGGAAATCGGTCATCATTGTGTGGGTGCCAAGGTCAACGGCAAGCTGGTGCCGCTGGAGTACAAGCTGAAAAACGGCGATATTGTCTCTATCATCACCAATAAGGCCAATGGCGGTCCGAGTCGTGATTGGCTGAATATCGTCGCTTCTTCAGAAACGCGGAATAAGATCCGCTCTTGGTTTAAAAAAGCCCGGCGCGAGGAAAATATCGCGCGGGGGATGGAGCTGATCGAGAAGGATTCCAAGCATTTTGGCTATGAACCTCGGGAATTGTTGAAGGAAGGGCGACTGAAACTGATCGCTCAGAAACTCAATATTCAGACGGAAGAGGATCTTTTGGCAGCGCTCGGCTATGGCGGCATTACGGCCAAGGGAATTCTGACTAAGCTGATCGAGCTGCACAAAAAAGATCTGCAGCGGACGACGCCTCCGGATATTTCTAAAATGCTGGAAGAATTAAAACCGCAAAAGGGCATGATGAAAAAGTCCAGTCATGGCATTCTGGTTGAGGGCGAGGGCGGCTTGCTGGTCCGGCTGGCGCGTTGCTGCAATCCGATACCGGGCGATCCGATTATCGGCTATATTACGCGGGGGCGCGGGGTTTCGGTGCATCGTGCGGACTGCCCGAATGTGCTGAGTGATATGAGCGATCTTACCCGGGTGATCGAGGTGAATTGGGATATTGGTCTGGATAAGGTATATACTGTTCAGATCGAGATCACCTGTAACGACCGGAGCGGCGTTTTGACAAGCTTACTGGCGGTGCCCTCGGAAATGAAGATTAATATTACGTCTATTAATGCGAAACCAAATCGCAGCAATAAAACATCTACGGTGATGATGGGGCTGGATGTGCGCAATTCGCAGCAGGTTTCCCAGATTATGACCAAAATGCGCCGGATGAAGGATGTATACAGCGTTTCGCGTTCGATGATGTCCAGTGCCAAGGAGGATATGATTGATGATAATTAAAAGCTTTGTAGTCGGGCCCATCGGTGTGAATTGTTATGTAGTTTCTGATGCCGACAGCGGACAGGGGATTATCATTGATCCCGGCGGCAATGCCGAGGAGATTCTGGCTTATGTGCGAGCAGAGAAGATTGCGGTGCAGGCCATTATTAATACGCATGGCCATGGCGATCATATCGGCGCCAATGATGCCGTGCGCAAGGCAACGGGAGCTCCCCTGCTGATGCATGCGGCGGATCAATACATGCTGACGGATGCGCGGGCCAATTTGTCGGCTTTCATGGGCTATCAGGCGCTTTCGGCTCCTCCCGACCGGTTGCTGACCGAAGGCGATGAAATCGCTTTTGCGGGCGGCTCTTTCCGGGTGGTTCATACGCCGGGACATTCGCCGGGCGGCATTTGTCTGATCGGCGAGGGCGTGGTTTTTAGCGGGGATACCTTGTTTGCCGAGTCGATTGGCCGCTGTGATTTCCCCGGCGGTTCGGAGCTTGAGCTGGTGCGTTCTGTTCGGGAAAAGCTGCTGCCGCTGCCTGATGAAACCCGGGTCTATCCGGGACATGGTCCGGAGACAACCATTGGCTGGGAACGCCGTTATAATCCCTATTTACAGGGATGATCCGGCGGTCAGGGAATATTTCCTTTGTAATTGAGAGCGTTTTTTGTTACAATATAAATATTTGAACAGTTTTGATGAAGGAGTCTGTATTATGCCAGGTAAGTTTACAATGGAGGATCTTAAACAGCGTTTGCAGGAGCGTCAGCATAAGCTCACGACGCAGCGGCAGACAGTTCTGGAGGTGTTTCTCAGTCATCCGGGAGAGCATCTTAGTGCCGAGGATGTCTATGGGATTCTGCGCGGCAAGCCGCTCGATATTGGCTTGGCGACGGTTTACCGCAGCCTGGAACTGCTGGCAGAATTGGGGATTTTGCAAAAAATGGAATTCGGCGATGGCTGCAGCCGTTATGAGCTTGGATCGGCTTTGCCGGAGGCGCATCAGCATCATCATCTCATTTGTTTGAAATGCGGTCGGGTCATTGAGTTTTCTGACGATCTGTTGGATGAGCTGGAGAAGGATGTAGCGCAAAAATCAGGTTTTCAGATCGTTGATCATCAGGTGAAATTTTTTGGTTATTGTAAGGAGTGCCAGTAAATATTGAATGTACAGGAATTTTCTTTGGATAGTGAAGATCAAGTCATAGTCAAAGTTGTAAAAGAGGTCCTGGCACTTTTTAAAATTGTCGTCGGCGGGGAGAATCCGTCGTATCGGCGGATGAGCGTGCAGAATGAACGCCAGCCCGGGGATGCGGTCTGTATTGTGACGCAGCTGACGCTGGAGAACATGACCGGCGGGCATTATAGCTGGTCATGGAAGGGAACGGGGCGGATCGGAGAGCATGAAAGCGCGGCTGTGCACCGTTTGGTAAAATTAAATCTTTACCGCTTGCTGCGGGAGCATTGCGGGATGCCGCCGGCTGCCTGGGGCATTTTGCATGGGGTGCGGCCGACAAAAATTGTTCACCGTTATATTGACGCCGGTATGGATGAAGCGGCGATTGTGCGGCGGCTGGCGGAAGATTATGAGGTTGGACGGGACAAAGCCGAGCTAATCACGCAGCTGGCTTTTCGGCAGAGACCTTTTTTAGCTCGGACGGATGACCGTACGATCAGTATTTATGTAGGGATTCCGTATTGTCCTTCTCGCTGTTTGTATTGCTCTTTTCCGGCGTATGTGCTGCCGGCTGCAGAGGAACTGGATCGGTTTATGACGGTGTTTCGTCAGGATCTGGCGGCGGCCGCCGCTGCAGTGCGGCAGTATGGCTTTAAGGTGCAAAGTATTTATGTGGGCGGGGGAACGCCGACGAGTTTGCCGGATGTTTATTTTTCTGCTATGCTGCGGCTTGTGCATGATACCTTTTATGGCGAGGCTACCCTGGAATTTACTGTTGAGGCCGGCCGGCCGGACAGTATATCGCCGGCTAAAGTACAAACTATGGCGGATTGTCAGGTGAGTCGGGTCAGCGTGAATCCGCAGAGCATGCAGGAAAGAACGTTACGTCGGATTGGCCGCAATCATACGCCGCAGGATATCGTCGCTATGTACCGGATGCTGCGGGAAGCGGGCATACCAGAGATTAATATGGATCTTATTATCGGACTTCCCGGAGAAACTGTGGCCGATGTAGATGACACGATGCGGCAGATCGCCAGCTTGCAGCCGGATGATATTACGCTGCATGCCCTGGCTTTGAAACGCGGCTCGCGGTTGAAACTGCATTTGGATGAGATTGAACTGCCCGATGATGCCGAGGCCCGCCGGATGTTTGAAAATGCGATGGAACATGTGCGGGAACTGGGCTTGATTCCTTATTATCTGTACCGTCAGGGCTATCAGAGCGGACAGTTGGAAAACATTGGCTGCTGCCGTCCCGGCGCGGAAAGTATGTATAACATACAAATCATGGAAGAGCATCAGACAATTATCGGTATCGGCGGTTCGGCGACAACGAAAGTGGTCAATCCCCGCACGCAGCGTCTTAAAGGCGCTTTCAATGCGAAGGAAGTGTCCATTTATATGGACCGTATTGATACATATATAGAAAAGCGCGCTTTGCTTTTGGCGGAAGCGTATGGTGAACAGGAGGAAACTCATTTATGTTGATGAATGCCCCTCGGGGGACAAAGGATATTCTGCCGGATGGCATTGGGCAGTGGCTGTATCTGGAGCAAAAAATACGAGAAATCTGCGGTAGGTATGGCTATAAGGAAATCCGTACGCCGCTCTTTGAGCATACGGAACTTTTTCAGCGCGGCATCGGTGATACTACGGATGTTGTTGAGAAAGAGATGTATACTTTCACCGATCGCGGCGGACGGAGCATTACGCTGCGTCCGGAAAATACGGCGGCGGCAGTTCGCGCCTATCTGCAGAACAAGCTTTATGCCGGGACGGCGCTGACAAAACTATTTTACATAGGGTCAATGTTCCGTTATGATCGGCCGCAGGCTGGACGGTATCGCGAATTTCATCAATTTGGCGTTGAAGCGCTGGGCGAGATGAACCCGGCGGTAGATGCAGAAATTATTATTTTAGCCGTGCGTTTTCTGGAATCGCTGGGCCTGAAAGAGCTTTCTCTCAGTCTGAATTCGGTCGGCTGTCCGCAGTGCCGTCCGGTTTACCGGCAGCGGCTGCAGGAGTTTTTCAAAGATAAGCTTTCCGGTCTTTGCGAGGACTGTCAGTCGCGTTATGATCGCAATCCAATGCGCATTCTTGACTGCAAGCATGAACAATGCCGGCAGTTGTCCATAGGCGCACCGGAGATTACCGATTGTCTGTGTGATGAGTGTCGGGATCATTTTTCTCGTGTGCAGGAATATCTTCGCACCGCCGGCATTTCCTTCCAGCTTGATCCCAGATTGGTGCGGGGATTGGATTATTACACAAAGACCGCGTTTGAAGTCAAGTATGCGCCGTTGGGCGCGCAGAGTGCGGTTGCCGGCGGCGGCCGCTATGATGGTCTGGTGGAAGAGATTGGCGGCAGCCCGACGCCAGCTGTCGGTTTTGCTGTGGGATTGGAACGCGTCCTTTTAGCGTTGGAACAGCAGCAGCTCTTACCGACGCTGCCGGATGCAGTTGATGTTTTTGTCGTGGCACTGGGAGAAAATGTGCAGACGACGGCTTTTCAGCTTTTGATGGCGATGCGGTCTGTCGGGCTTTCGGCACAGATGGATTTCGCGGGGCGCAGTATGAAAGCGCAGATGAAACAGGCCAACAAGGCCAATGCTCGTTTTGTGGTTATTCTCGGCGAGGATGAAGTCCGGGAACAGGCGGCTACGCTGCGCAATATGCAGACAAGCGAGCAGGAAAAGGTTACAATGAAAGAAATTATAAATAAGCTATGTGCTGAGGTGAAGGGATAATGGAAACATTAGAAGGGATGAAAAGGACCCATCATTGCGGAGAACTCCGTCAGACTGAGGTGGGCCAGGAAGTTGTTGTTTGCGGTTGGGTGTCACGCCGCCGCGATCATGGCGGTTTGATTTTTGTCGATTTACGGGATCGTTCCGGATTTGTTCAGATTGTCTATGATGAAGCGGCGATGAATGCGGGAACTTTCCATAAAGCAGAATCCCTGCGGTCCGAGTTCGTGATTGGCGTTCGCGGTAAAGTGCGGGCGCGTTCGGCGGATACCGTGAATCCAAAAATGGATACGGGGACGATTGAAATTGTCTGTAATGAATTGCGTATTTTGAATAAGGCGAAGACACCGCCGTTTTATATTCAGGATAATCTCGATGTCGATGAAATGCTGCGCTTGAAGTATCGTTTTCTCGATTTGCGCCGCCCGGAGATGCAGCGGAATATCATTCTGCGTCATCGGGTTACGAAAATCATGCGCGATTATTTTGACCGCAATGGTTTTCTGGAGATTGAAACGCCGATGCTTTGCAAGAGCACGCCGGAAGGCGCCCGTGATTTCCTCGTTCCCAGCCGTTTGAATCCGGGACTGTTTTATGCACTGCCGCAGTCGCCGCAGATCTATAAGCAGATTTTGATGGTGGCCGGCTTTGAAAAGTATTTCCAGATTGTTCGCTGCTTCCGCGATGAGGATCTGCGGGCTGATCGGCAGCCGGAGTTTACCCAGCTTGATATTGAAATGTCCTTCATTGATCAGGAAACTATTCTCACAATGATGGAAGGCATGATGACGGAGCTGTTTGAGAAAGCGATCGGCGCGAAGGTTCCGGCGCCATTCCTGCGCATGACTTGGGATGACGCTATGGAGCGCTTTGGTTCAGATAAGCCGGATCTGCGCTTTGGCATGGAACTGATGGATATTTCCGCGTATATGAAGGGATCGGAGTTCAAGGTTTTTGAGTCGGTCTTGGAGAATGGCGGGCAGGTCAAAGTGATCAATGTAGAGGACTATGCTAATATTCCCCGGCGTGAACTCGATGGTCTGGTCGAATATGTGAAGGGCTACGGCGCTAAAGGACTGGCCTGGATTCAGTATACGGAAGAGGGCATCAAGTCTCCGTTTAAGAAATTCTACTCGGATGAAACGTTTGAGCAGATTAAGACAGCCTGTCATGCTAAAACCGGCGATTTGCTGCTGGTGATTGCCGATAAGCCGCTGGTTGTGGCACAGTCGCTGGGAGCGCTGCGTTTGGAGATGGGCCGCCGGAGACATCTCATCGATCCGGATAAGCTCTGTTTCCTTTGGGTTGTTGACTTTCCGATGTTTGAATACAGCGAGGAGGAAAAACGCTGGAAGGCAATGCATCATCCGTTTACCGCGCCGCGCGATGAAGATATTCAGTATCTGAAGACGGATCCGGGACGGGTTAAGGCCAATGCCTATGATATGGTGCTGAACGGCGTGGAAATCGGCGGCGGCAGTCTGCGTATCTACAACAGCGATCTTCAGGAGCAGGTCTTTGAGGCCGTTGGTCTCACGCCGGAAGTCGCGCATGCCAAGTTTGGCTTTATGATGGATGCGTTCCAGTTTGGTACTCCGCCGCATGGCGGCCTGGCTTTTGGTCTGGACCGTTTGGTGATGCTTATGGCTAAACGCGATTCGATCCGCGATGTCATCGCTTTTCCGAAAACGCAGAGCGCATCGGATGTTATGGCCCATGCGCCGTCTGAAGTTGAGGATAAGCAGTTGAAAGAATTGTCAATTCGTACGGTAATCGCCGCTAAGAAAAAATAATATCGGAGGCTTCGCGGCAGCGAAGCCTTTGTTTATTTGCTCCGGTATATAAGATATGATACAATAATGAAATGCGATGCATGAGAAAGGAGGAGAATGGTGATTCTTCGGACAGTGGAAGTATTAGGCGTACCAATTGCTTCGTTGACGATGCGTGAAGCCGTGGAGCAGGTAGAAGAATATATGGAGCGGCGGAGCGGCGTGCTGGTGGCAACCGCGAATGCGGAGATGCTCATGCGGGCGGCGCAGGACGCAGCGCTGAAAGAGATTTTAAACCGAGCGGCTCTCGTGGTGCCGGATGGCGCCGGAACGGTATGGGCAGCGCATTATCTTGGTTATGAGATGCCGGAGCGTGTGGCCGGCTATGATCTGGCGCAGGAACTGTTGCAGCGTTCGCCGGCGAAAAATCATCGTGTTTTCTTTTTCGGTGCCGCGCCGGGTATAGCGGAAAAAGCCAAAGCCAAGGCTGAACAGTTGTATCCGGGGATTCAGATTGTCGGCGTTCGGAATGGCTTTTTCACGGAAGCGGATGATCAGGCGATTGTAAAACAAATTCAGGCGGCTCATCCCGATCTGCTGCTGGCAGCGCTCGGCGTACCTAAGCAGGAAAAGTGGCTGGCGGCTCATCAGGCGGAACTCGGCGTACCCGTTTCTATTGGAGTTGGAGGAACGTTTGACGTGATGGCCGGAGTGATGAAGCGCGCACCGCGCTGGGTACAGCGCGCAAAGCTGGAATGGCTGTTCCGCGGCATGCTGCAGCCAAAAAGGGCGGGTCGTCTGTTGGCATTGCCCCGGTTCGTTTTGAAGGTCATGGCTGCACGTAAAAAGTAGTGGACAAAGCTACGGTAGCGGTCTATAATATTGGTGTAAAGTAAGGCTGTATATGAATAAATAAAGATAATGAATGATATAAGTTTTGTGTTTTAGGGGGCAGATACTATGATCCTGAGAGAAGGGTATCCCTTCATTCTGGCTGCCGTCATTATTGCTGTCATTCTTAGCGTAGCGGTTAATCCGTACTGGGGCGCGGCTCCGTTTGTTTTGGCCTGCTATTTTGCTTATTTCTTTCGGAATCCGCAGCGAACGATACCGCAGGATGAATCGCTGCTGGTCTCGCCGGCTGATGGGCGGGTAATGGAAGTTGTGCCGCTGGAGAATGATGATTTTGTTAAAGAACCATGCAATAAAGTGGTTATTTTTTTGTCGGTGTTTGATGTGCATATCAATCGCAGTCCGATAGAGGGTGAAATCAAATGTCAGCAATATGTGTGCGGACGCTTTAAGCCGGCATATAAGGATTCGGTTGGATTTGAGAATGAGCGCCATATGATTGGCATTGAAAATGAGCGTTTGCGGATTACGGTTACGCAGATTGCCGGTATCCTGGCGCGGCGGATTGTATCCTGGGTTACGTTGGATGATGTGTTGCAAAAAGGTGAGCGCTACGGCCTCATCCGCTTTGGTTCGTGTACGGAAGTCGTAATGCCGCGTAATGTTGAAGTTACCGTCAAAAAGGGCGATAAAGTTGTTGGCGGCGAAACCATTATTGGGAGGATAAAGACGAATGTATAAAGCTCTGATCCCGAACATGCTGACATCTTCAAATTTGGTGTTCGGCATGTGTTCGATTATGTCTACGTTTAGCGGGAATTTATTCTGGGGGGCAGTTTTTATTTTGCTTGCTCTGGCAGCTGACGGCATGGATGGTCGTGCCGCTCGTTTTTTTGGCGTCAGCAGTGAAATCGGCAAAGAAATGGATTCACTTTGCGATTTGGTTTCCTTTGGCGTGGCTCCGGGGATTCTCGCCTATGTTTTTTGCCTGCAGGTATTTTCCTGGTTTGGCTGGTTTGTGGCGATTTGTTTTGCTCTTTGCGGTGCTTGGCGTTTGGCGCGTTTTAATGTGAATGCCAGTGTCGTGCATGGCTATTTTATGGGGCTGGCGATTCCGGCTGGCGGCTGTTTTATCGCTACGTCTACGCTTCTGATGAATGCGCTGGCTTTTGATCCGCATTCCTTGAGCTGGGTTTATCCGGTTGTGATGCTGGTCGTGGCTTTCCTGATGGTGAGCGAGGTTCATTATCCGGATTTTAAAGGTAAAGGCGAGAAAATTTATCTGGTTTCCAAAATCGGCGCGCTGCTTTTGTTCGCAGCCATTTTGTTCATTGGCAGGGATGCAATTCTTTTTGCCTTGTTGTTTGCTGTTTTTGGAACCTATGCTGCGTTTGGCATTTTGAATACAATTGTTTCAAAAGTGACCGGTGACCAAAAATAATCAGCAGACAGATTTTGACTGGGTGTCGTAAAAGGAGAAGGCTTGGATGAATCATCCGTTTGACATTATAATGATTCCTTTGCAAATCATTATATTTTTATTTACAGTGTATTATTTTTTGATTGGAATTTGTGGCATGTGGCGGCGCAAGGAAAATAAGATCCTGACGCCGCAGAAGAGCTTTGCCGTCATTGTTGCGGCGCATAACGAGCAGGCGGTCATCGGACAGCTGATTGACAATTTACAAAATCTGGAATATCCAAAAGAACTGTATGATATTTTTGTCGTTGCTGATAACTGTGAAGATGATACGGCTCGGATTGCCCGGGCAAAGGGTGCTATTGTCTGTGAACGGACCAATGATACCGAGAAGGGCAAAGGCTTTGCGCTGGAATGGATGTTTAAAGAACTTTTTGCCATGGAACGCCAGTATGATGCGGTGACGGTGTTTGATGCCGACAATTTGGTGCATCCGCGCTTTTTGCTGGAAATGAATAACCGTTTGTGCAAGGGAGATAAGGTCATTCAGGGCTATTTGGATGCAAAGAATCCTTATGATACCTGGGTATCGGGAACATTTGCCATTGCTTTCTGGGTGATTGATCATATCTGGCATCTGGCCAAGACCAATATCGGACTTTCCTCTGTTTTGGGCGGAACCGGCATGTGCATCGCAACCGATGTGTTGAAGCGGCATGGCTGGGGAGCGACTTGTCTGACGGAGGATATGGAGTTTACGATGAAGTCTCTGGTCGAGGGGATTAAAACAACCTGGGCTCACGACGCCATTGTTTATGACGAAAAGCCGCTCACGTTCAAGCAGTCATGGAATCAGCGCCGCCGCTGGGCGCAGGGCCAGTTTGACGTTGCGCATCGATTTATTCCGACCATGATCAAGGAAGGTTTTCGTCAGCATGATATCCGCATACTGGATGGCTGTTTGCATCTTTTGCAGCCGCATTTTCTTCTGGCGTCGACTTTTTTTGTTGTGGTGAGCTATATTCAGTTAGCATTTCCACCGTTTTATACCAATATTTATAACTTTATGCCTTCGCAGCTGATGACTGCGATTATGCTGGGACAGTATATATTGCCGATTATCATTCTGCTGAAAATTCATGTGAAGTGGAAAGCCTGGTTTTATTTGATTCTTTATCCGGTATTCATTTATTCCTGGATTCCTATCGTATTTTTAGGATTTATCCATCGGAACGAACATGAATGGAGCCATACGAAACATACGCGGGCATTGAGTTACAGCGAGTTTGTTGGTAAGGAAAAAGTATGATGATAAAGCTCCCTCACTGAGGGAGCTTTTTTTAAGGAGGCATTGGATGTTTGAGATCAAAGTCAAGGGAGAATTTGATGCGGCGCACCGCGTCGCCGGCTATCCGGGGAAATGTGATCGGCTGCATGGGCATAGCTGGACAGTAGAACTGAGCGTAACCGGCTGTCAGTTGGATGAGCTGGGCATGCTGGCTGATTTTAAGGTCGTGCGGGGCACACTGATGAAACTGCTGGATACGATGGATCATCAGTATTTGAATGAGCTGCCGTGTTTTCAGGGCATCAATCCGACCGCAGAGAACATTGCGCAGTATATTTATCGCGCTCTGGTTAAGGAACCTGTCTTTTCTCAGGCGGCGCGCTTGCAATCTGTATGCGTATGGGAATCGCCGCATTCGTCGGTTACTTACCGGGAAGAAGGATGACGGGCATGCAGGAAAATATCATTGAGATTTTTTCTTCGGTGCAGGGAGAAGGAAAATATGTGGGTTACCGGCAGGTGTTTGTGCGTTTTGAAGGCTGTAATCTGTCCTGCCGCTATTGCGATACGGAAAATGCGGTGAATATGCATGCTTGCTGTCGGGTGGAAAGCACTGCCGGTTCGCGTCAGTTTTTGAAAGTTGACAATCCATTTACGCCAGAGGCTGCGGCGACGCAAATTAACGCCTTGCTGCAGGAACTGCCGCATCAGGCGGTCAGTTTTACCGGCGGAGAACCGCTGTTGCATGCCGATTTTTTGGCGGAACTGATCCCCCAACTTTCGCCGGCGGCTGCCTGCTTTTTGGAGACGAATGGGACGCTGACCGATGCGCTGCAGCAAGTGCTGCCGCTGCTTTCTATCATCAGCATGGATATCAAACTGCCTTCGGTGACGGGGCGGTCGTTATGGGAGGAACATCGGCGCTTTTTACAGGCGGCGCGCAGCCGGGACACCTATGTGAAAATTGTCGTGGCCGCGGATACGTTGCTGTCGGAATTGGAACAGGCTTATGCGATCGTTGCCGAGGTAGATGCAAAACTGCCGGTGATTCTGCAGCCGGTGACGCCGTTTGGCGGCTGCGAGGCTCCGACGGCGGGGCAGATGCTGGAAGCGCAGCAAGCGGCACTGCTGCATTTGTCCGATGTGCGCGTCATTCCGCAAACACACGTGCTGATGGGTCAGCTTTAATATTGAAAAAAGAATCTATTTGAGATAGAATGAATTATCAGGAATTTATTCGGCGAGTCGAGGGTGGAGAAAAAAGTGAAGATGCATCGCGCCAAAAAAGCGATTTTACGGATGGTGGGTCGGATTCAGCGCTGTTTTAACCAGAATGCTGGTTTTATTCTGACGCTGTTTTTAGTGAATTATTTTACGATGGCATGGTCTTTGGTCACGGCGGAACGGATTGAAGTCATGGTCGGCTACGGATTTACCTTGTTCTTGGCATCGTTTGGCGTTGCAGCGCTGCTGCAGCTGTTGCGGCGTCCCCGTGTCATTCGTTTGGTCAAGGGCGTTTTGCTGGTGGCTTGTACGGTTCCTTTTTTGATTGAAACTTTTGTGATGTACAATTATAAGGCGCTGATTGGCGTCGGGATTGTCAATTCTATTTTGGAAACAAATTCCAAGGAAGCGCTGGAATTTGTTAAAATGTATGTCGGTTTGAAGGAGTGGGCGCTGCTTGCCGGCATGATTTTGCTGGTGTTTTTGGCGGCCCGGCTCCGGATTTGGCGGCAGGTGCATTTGAGCGGTCGGCTACAGAGCCGCATTCTGGTTTTGGTGCTGTTCATCTGCGTCGGCTATGCCGTGCGGATGCTGGCGGTTTATCCGGAGTTCTTCTTCGGCGACATCCTGCCTCTGCAGCGTACTTGTGCGGCCACCGGGGTAGCGGTGGAAAATATGCAGGCGTACCATAAACTTTCTTCGCAGTTGAGCGTTGATGTTCAATTAACGGAAAACAAAAGCACCATTAAAAATATTGTGTTTATTTTGGGAGAATCGACGAATCGCAATCACATGCACCTGTATGGGTATTATCTGCCCAATACACCCCATCTTGATGCGCTGAACGAGAAAGGCGAAATCGGGGTTTTTCGTGATGTTGTGAGTCCACACTCTACGACCATTGCGGTGCTGAGCGAACTGTTTACTTTTTGTGATCACGAATCGGATAAACCCTGGTACGAGTATCATAATCTGATTGATGTCATGAACGCGGCCGGTTATAAGACGCATTGGCTTTCCAATCAGGAGAGCTCCGGCATTTGGGGCAATGTGGCGCAGATTTATGCCGATCACAGCACGATGCATAAGTTTACCCGGATTCGTGATTCCCGGGAAGACACCGGGATTCTGGATGAAGAATTGTTCCCGCTGATCGATAAGGCGCGAGCCGAGCGTTCGCCGGATAAGAACTTTTATGTGGTGCATTTAATGGGCGGACATGGACTTTATTACAACCGTTACCCCTATGAGTTCAATAAATTTACCGGTGAGGATATCCGGCTGAATGTTCTGCCCCGGTATAAAGATGTGATTGCGCAGTATGATGATGCGCTGTATTACAACGACTATATTGTCAGCACGATTATGGATAAGTTCCGTGATGATGAAACACTGCTGATTTATGTACCGGATCATGGAGAAGCGGTCTATGATGAGGGCGGTTTCGCCGGGCATATTGAAGAAAATCCCAGCCGTCATATGATTGAGATCCCGGTCATTATGTGGGCTTCGGATGCTTTTAAGGCAAAGTATCCGGAGAAGTGGGCGGCGATTCAGGGAGCGGTTAAGCGGCCTTATATGACGGATGATATGATTCATACCGTGCTGGATCTGGCCGATATCAAAACGGCTGAATATGATCCGGCCAAAAGTATTGTGAATCCGGCGTTTGATGCCTCAAGACCGCGGATTTTCAATGATTTGAACTATGATACCCAGATCTTGCCGGGCAGAGTTTCCGAGGCAAAATAAAAACAGGCGGCGCCGATAATTGGATTCGGCGCCGCCTTTGTTTTTATCTGAAGGACGAACTCGCTCTATTACATCCGCCTACAATGGCAGTGCATAAAAAGCGATGCAGTTTCTGGGTAAATTCGGCCAAAGTTCAGGCGGCGGTTAAATGTCGTCTGAATCAAGTCGTCATTTATTGTTTTCCGTACATGTAACTATAGTAGCTTTCAGCCATTTCCGGGCGGGTTTTCGCCGCCGGCCAAAGCTCTCCAAGGGAACTCTGCCGCATGGCGGCTGCCAGATGATCGTAAATCAAGGGATTTTCCTTGTTGAGCCGGGCAATTTTTTCCTTGACCGTCTGCCGCATGGTATGTCCGTCAAACGGGCAGGGTGAAGGCACCGGCGTGAAGCCGTGATAAGGGATAGCGGCAATGGTTTCTTGTTCGCGCAGATAGACCAGCGGACGAATCACGGTCAGGCCGGTACGGTCGAGATAGGTTTTCGGCGTGAAGGTATGCAGCTGACCGGAATAAAGCAGACTCATGAGGAAGGTTTCCACCGCGTCGTCATGATGATGCGCGTAAGCAATTTTGTTGCAGCCCTGTTCCAAGGCATAGCGGTTGACGGCGCCGCGCCGGAAAAAAGCGCAGGTGAAGCAGGGATCTTTTTCCTTTTGCTCCTGAATGGCTCCGGCGATATCGACGGGACGGGTTTCATAGGGGATGTCCAGGGACTGACAGAATTCGTGTAATCTGGCGGTATCAAACGAATCATTGAACTGGGGATCGACCGTAAATGCCCGCAGCGTAAAGTGTTTCTTCAGGCGCTCGCGCATGATGGCCAGCGCATAGGTCAGCAGAACGCTGTCTTTGCCGCCGGAAAGGCCGATCAGAATGTGGTCGCCGTCATCAATCAGGTCAAATTCAACGATGGCCCGCAGAATTTTGCTGAAATAAATTTGTGGTAAATTGATTTTCATGATATACCTCATTTTTGATATGAAATCTATTATACTGCAATTTTTGGAAAAAATATACGGATTTCCCTTCACGAAGCGGGTCGATTTGTCGTATAATAGTACATAGTATTGTATTAATTATAAAACATTTTGGAGGGATTGTCTTTCATGAAAAATGCAAAACCTGTGTATACGATTGGCCATCGCAATCCGGATACAGATTCTATTTGTTCTGCGATTGGTTATGCATATTTGAAAAAAGCATTGGGTGAAAATGTCATTCCGGCCCGCGCCGGTCAAATGAATACAGAGACGAAGTATGCTCTGGAGCATTTTAAAGCAGAGGCGCCGAAGCTGATCACGGATCTTTACCCGCGGGTTAAAGACATCATGCTGGATTGCCGTATTGTGGTCAAAGAAACCGACAGTCTGCGTCATTTGGGCGAAGTTATGCGCGGGAACGATCTGAAATCGGTTCCGGTTACGAATGAGGCGAATAAACTTGTTGGTATCGTTACGGTGAGCGACTTGGCCCAGCGCTATTTTAAAGAGCTCAATATGCAGAATTTGGCAGAGGCTGCCGTTACTTTCCGCGATATTATCCGCGTCATTGACGGCGAGGTCGTTGTAAGCGGCGACGAGGGCGCTATCGTGCAGGGGAATGTTCGCATCGCCGCCGGCAGCCCGCAGACCATCAAGCATATCGTCAAGGCCGGTGATGTCGTTTTGATCGGCGACCGTCTGTCAGATACAGTTCTTGATTGTGTGCACCAGGGGATTTCCTGCCTGATCGTTACGGACAGCGGGCGGATCTCGGCTGATGTTGTCGAGGCCGCGCAGGCTGCGCACATGCTCATTGTGAGCACGCCGTACGATACCTATACTTCGGCGCGCCTGATCAATCAGTGCATACCGGTGAGCCGTATCATGCAGACGCAGCTTACCTGTTTCCGTCCGCTGGATATGTTGAGCGATATTAAGGGGACGATCGAGAAGAGCAAGTTCCGGAATTACCCGGTGGTGGAAAACGATCAGCTGGTCGGTATTGTCAGCCGTGATCAGTTGATGATTCCTGAACGGGAACAGGTGATTTTGGTTGACCACAATGAACGCGGACAGGCGGTCGAGGGGATTGAAGAGGCAAAGATTCTGGAGATTATCGACCATCATCGTTTGGGCGGAATGCAGACGAGCGAGCCGATTTTTACGCATCAGGAGCCGGTTGGCTGCACCGGTACGATTGTAGCTAATATGTACTGGCAGCGGGACGTGGCTATGCCGGCTATGATTGCCGGACTGCTATTGTCGGCGATCATTTCCGATACGGTGCTCTTTAAGTCGCCCACTTGTACGCCGTATGATAAAAAGACGGCGGAAAAACTGGCGGAAATTGCCGGCGTTGATCTGCAGCAGTACGGCATGGATATGCTGAAAGCCGGTTCGGGCATCGGGGATATGGCGCCGATGGAAATAGCCAAGAATGATCTGAAGGAGTTTCAGATCGGGGATTATCGCGTGATTGTGAGCCAGCTGTCGGTTATGGACACTGCGGAAGTCATGGCGCTCAAGAAGTCGATTCTGGAAAGTATGCGCAGCATCTGTGAAAAAGAAGGCTTCGATCTGAGTCTGTTGATGGTGACGAATATTCTGGAGGAAAGTACGGAGCTTCTGTATGTCGGAGCGCCCAAGACGCTGATCGGGGAAGCGTTTAAACAGGATGCCAGCGGTGATTCAATCTATCTGCCGGGTGTTATGTCCCGTAAGAAGCAAGTGATCCCACCGCTTTCGGAAGCTGTAAAACGCATCAACGGATGAGTTCAGAGGAGTGGGAGGCTGTTGCAGCAGATGTTTGCGACAGCCTTTTCTTATCATTGGCATGAGGTTGGAGGACAGAGTGGATATATTTAGCGGGTTAAATCCCAAACAGCAAGAAGCGGTGGCGTGTCTGGAAGGTCCGTTGCTGATTATGGCCGGCGCCGGTTCGGGCAAAACGAAGGTACTGACTTGTCGCATAGCAAATCTTTTGGCGCATGATGTGCCGCCCTATAGTATTTTAGCGATTACTTTTACCAATAAAGCAGCGGCAGAAATGCGTGAACGCGTGGACCGGCTCATTGGGCCGGCGGCAAAGTCAGTATGGCTGAGTACGTTCCATTCTTTTTGCGCGCGTTTTTTGCGTTATGAAATTGAAGCGTCCAGTATTTATAAGAAAAATTTTGTTATTTACGATGCGTCGGATTCCAAAGCCGTCATTAAGGCTTGTCTGAAGGAACTCAATCTGGATGAGAAGCAGTATGCACCCGGCAGCGTACAGGCGGCGATTTCCAGCGCTAAAAATATGCTGATGGGTCCGCGTGCATTTGCGCGCTCTGCCGATAGTTTTTTTCAGCAGAAAGTCGCTGAAATATATAGCGTTTATGCGAAAAAGCTGCAGGCGAATAATGCGCTGGATTTTGATGACCTTTTGATGGTGAGCGTCACTTTATTGGAAGAACATCAGGATATACGGGAAAAATATCAGCATCGCTTTCATTATATTTTGGTCGATGAGTATCAAGACACCAATGGCGCGCAGTATGAGCTGACAAAAATACTGGCGGCGCAGCATCATAATCTTTGTGTGGTCGGCGATGCCGATCAGTCGATTTATGGATGGCGCGGCGCCGATATCCGGAATATCATGAACTTTGAAAGCGATTATCCCGAGGCGCAGACGGTGAAACTGGAGCAAAACTACCGGTCGACGCAAAATATTCTGGCGGCGGCCAATGCCGTGATCGGCCATAATGAGAACCGTAAACCGAAAAAACTATGGACGGAGAATCCGGTCGGTGAAAAAATCACGTCGTATCTGGCGAATGATGAGCGGGACGAGGCCAATTTTATTGCGACCACGATCATGAAGCAGCGGACGATTTTCAATGCAGCGTATGGAGATATGGCTATTCTCTATCGGACGAATGCCCAGTCGCGAGTACTGGAAGAAGGGTTTATGCGCGAGGGCATTCCCTATACGATGGTGGGTGGATTGAAGTTTTATGACCGCAAGGAGATCAAGGATGCCATCGCTTATATGAGGGTCGTATTCAATCCGATGGATTCGGTCAGCCTAATGCGGATTATCAATGTGCCGAAGCGGGGCTTGGGCGATACCACGCTGGCCAAGCTCAATGCCTATGCATTGGAAAATGAAGTGAGTCTGTTTGAGGTGATATCTAGTCCGGAAATCTTGTCGGGTATTCCGGGGATTACTGCCCGGGTCAGAAGACCTTTGGAAGTTTTTTCTACGATGATTTTTGATTTGGTGGGCAGTATGGAGATGCTGTCTTTATCGGCTTTTGTTGACCGCACGCTACAGATGTCTGGTTATGTTGCCGAATTGGAGCGCGAACCCAAGCCGGAAAATGAATCGCGTATTGAGAATTTGAAGGAATTTGTCGGCGTGGCTAAGGATTTTGAAAAAAACAGCGAAAAGAGCGGCGAAATTGCTAATGTAGAAAATTTTCTCAGTCATATTTCGTTGATTTCGGATATCGATACGGCCGATACCGACTTGGATCGGGTCACGCTCATGACGCTGCATTCGGCTAAAGGGCTGGAATTTCCGATCGTTTTTATGGCCGGGATGGAAGAAGGGCTGTTTCCGCACGCGCGGACGCTGCTCGAACCGGAGGAAATGGAAGAGGAGCGTCGTACCTGTTATGTCGGCATTACGCGGGCGCAGCGCAAGCTTTATATGACGTATGCGCGTAGCCGGATGATTTACGGCCATACGACAACGTATATGCCGTCGCGTTTCTTGGCGGAAATACCGGATGAATATATGGAACGGCTGGTCGTACGGGCCAATTCGTATGGTTTTGCGAATTCTTCCGTAGTTGACCAGCGCGGATATGGGTCTTCTTTCCAGCCGAAGACGCGGCCGTCGGGCAGTCAGGCGCCAGGCGCAGGGCAGTCAGCAAGACAGGCCCTGCAGGCAATGCAGGGACGCAATGCCGCGGGGATGCCGATTACAGCTTCGCCGGATGTGATCCGTCCGGATATGGATATCGTCTGGAAGGCCGGTGATAAGGCGCGTCATGGCAAATGGGGCGTTGGCACGATCGTGTCCGTTCATGGCAGCGGCGAGGAAGTGGAACTCAAGATCGCTTTTCCGGGACAGGGCATCAAAGGGCTGATGCAGAAATATGCGCCGATTACCAAAGCGGACGAATGAGGAGGGAGACGTATGAATATCAAAGAGGTCAGGCAGGAACTGACGGCTTTGCGCAAGGAAATACGTTACCATAATAACCGCTACTATAATATGGATGATCCTGAGATTTCTGACTATGAATATGACCAATTGATGCTGCGTCTGAAGAAACTGGAAGCGGAGTATCCGGAGCTGATCACTAAGACTTCGCCGACGCAGATGGTCGGCGGTAGTGCCCGGCGGGAAGCGGGGATTCTGGTAAAACACGACGTGCCGATGTTGTCGCTGCAGGATGTTTTTTCCCGGGGCGAAGTCATGGATTTTATCGCTTCAATGCAGGAACTGCTGGACAATCCCGAGTTTGTGGTCGAAGAGAAAATCGACGGCCTTTCGCTGGCGCTTCGCTACGAGAATGGCGAATTGGTCCGGGCCATTACGCGCGGCGACGGCATTCTGCAGGGCGAGGACGTGACGGAAAATGCCCGGGTGATTGACAATGTGGTGACTTCGCTGACCGATAAGCTGCCTTATTTTGAGATTCGCGGCGAGGTTTATATGCGCCGGGAAGCTTTTGCGGCGGTGAATGACAGGCAGGAATTGCTGGGCTTGAAGCCTTTTGCCAATCCCCGCAACTGTGCTGCCGGCACGCTGCGGCAGCTGGACAGCCGCATTACCAAAGAACGCGGTTTGTCCTTGTTTGTTTTTAACCTGCAGGCTGTTCAGGGGCATGCATTTGCCACGCATACGGAAGCGTATGAATTCATGCAACGGCAGGGAATCACGGTGATTCATAACTATCAGGTCTGCCATACCGGTGAGGAAGTATGGGCGGCCATTGAAAGGATTGGCGCTTCTCGCGGGGACCTGGCGTATGATATTGACGGCGCGGTGGTAAAGCTGAATCGTCTGGCGGATCGCGAGCAGCTGGGCAATACTTCCAAGGTGCCCCGCTGGGCGGTTGCTTATAAGTATCCGCCGGAAGAAAAGGAAACCGTTTTGCGCCGGATTGAGCTTTCCGTCGGGCGCAGCGGCCGTATTACGCCGACGGCGGTCTTTGATCCGGTCAGTTTGTGCGGCACCAAAGTGGAGCGAGCCACGCTGCACAATCAGGACTTCATTGACGGGCTGGATGTGCGCATTGGCGACACGGTGCTGGTTTATAAATCCGGGGAGATTATTCCGAAAATCCGCAGTGTGGTCAAGGAGAAGCGGCCGGCGCATACGACGCCGTTTCAGATCGGTGATACTTGCCCCGTCTGTGGCGCCCAGGCCGTCCGCGAGCCTGATTCGGCGGATATTAAATGCACCAATGCCAGCTGTCCGGCGCAGCTGGAAAATCATATCATTAATTTTGTCAGCCGCGATGCCATGGATATCAAGGGTTTTGGCGAGGCCAACGTGCGGGCGCTGATTGAAAACGGCTATGTGCATACGATCGCGGATATTTATCATCTGGAAGAGCATCGGTCGCAGCTGATTGCCGACGGCGTGGTTGGCAAGGAGAAAAATACCGATAAACTGCTGGAAGCCATTGTGCGGTCAAAAGAAAATGAGCCCCAGCGTCTGCTGACTGGTCTGGGGATTCCGGGCATCGGCAAGGCCGCCGCCCGGGAGCTGATGCTGCATTTTGGCTCGTTGGATGAATTGATGGCCGCAGCGGCTGAAGATATTCTCGCGGTTCGTGATATCGGCGATATCAGCGCGGCGGCGATTTACAGTTATTTCCGCCAACCGGAAAATCAGGCGGTCATAGAGGATCTGCGCGCTTCGGGCGTCAATTTTGTCTTGCAGGACAGCGGCGTGGTCGATCATGTTTTTGCCGGGAAAAGTTTTGTTATTACCGGCACTTTGCCGACGCTGGGACGCAAGGAAGCAGCGCAGCTGATCGAAGCGCATGGCGGCCGAGTGGCGGGCAGCGTTTCCAAGAAAACCGATTATGTAGTCGCCGGCGAGGCCGCCGGCAGCAAGCTGGATAAGGCTCGTCAGCTGGGACTTCGGGTGCTGAGCGAACCGGAACTGATTGATTTGGCCGCGAGGTCGGAAAATCAGTGATCTATGTTTTTGGGAATGTGTTATAATAAGTCTTGTATGTCAATCGCAGGAAAGTGATTTTCCTGAATAAGCAATATGGATGGTGAGAAGTTTGAAAGTTTCAAAGAAAGATATGGAAAATGTGGCGGTGTTGTCCCGCTTGTCGATTCCGGAAGCCGAGGCTGCGCAGTATACCAGTCAGCTGGATGCTTTTTTGGCCTATGTGGAGAATTTAAAGAGCGTTCCCACCGATTCTGTTAAACCTACGACGTATGCTTTGCCGGTGCAAAATGTATTTCGCGAGGACGTTGTCAAACCGTCGTTGGAGCGCGAGGCTGCTTTGGCGAATGCCCCCCTTCGGGAGGATGGCTATTTTAAAGTTCCCCGGATTTTAGAGGAGTAAAGAAGGAGGCAGGTTTTGTGAAATTATATGATCAACCAGCGCATGTCCTGCATGACATGCTTGTAAATAAAGAGATCACCGCCACGGAGCTGACCCAGGCCGTATTGGCTCGTATGGACGCGGTGGAAGATGAAGTCGGAGCTTACCTGACCCAAACGCGCGATACGGCTCTGCAACAGGCGGTGCAGACGGATGCAAAAATTGCCCGCGGGGAGGTCATTACTTTTTTAGAAGGAATCCCGGGCGCGCTGAAAGATAATATTTGCACGAAGGGCGTCAAAACAACCTGCGCTTCAAAGATTTTGGAGCATTTTGTTCCGCCGTATAATGCGGCGGTTGTGGAAAAATTGCAGGCGGCGAATCCGGTGCTGCTGGGCAAGACCAATATGGATGAGTTTGCGATGGGCGGCTCTACGGAAAATTCCGCCTATCATCCGACGCATAATCCTTGGAATACCGAGTGTGTTCCGGGCGGCAGCTCGGGCGGCAGCGCGGCGGCAGTCGCGGCTGGTATGGCGATCTGGGCGCTGGGCTCTGATACGGGCGGATCGATTCGTCAGCCGGCTTCGTTCTGTGGTGTGGTCGGCATGAAACCAACCTATGGTCGGGTTTCCCGGTATGGGCTGGTAGCCTATGCATCTTCGCTGGATCAGATCGGACCTTTGACGCGGGATGTTACCGATTGCGCACATTTGCTGAATGTGATTGCCGGCCATGATGCGATGGATTCTACTTCCAGCGCAGCGGCGGTTCCAGATTATACAAAAGCGTTGGTGCAGGATGTCAAAGGCTTGAAAATCGGATTGCCGAAGGAATATTTCGTCAAGGGAATGGACGCCGACGTTGAAAAAGCGATACGGACGGCCATTGAGCAGTTCCGGGCTTTGGGCGCGGAAATCATAGATATTTCTTTGCCGCATACGGAATATGCCATTTCTACCTATTATCTGATTGCGCCGGCGGAAGCGGCGACGAATCTTGAGCGTTATGACGGCGTCAGCTATGGCGAACGCATTGATGGCGCGGATATCATGGAAATGATGACCAATACGCGCACGCAGAAATTCGGCACGGAGGTCAAGCGCCGCATTATGATCGGCAATTATGCGCTGAGCGCTGGTTATTATGACGCTTATTACCTGAAGGCGCTGAAGGTGCGCACGTTGATTCAGCAGGATTATGCGAGGGCGTTCGAAACCGTGGATGTTATCGTAGCGCCGACGGCGCCGACGCCGGCGTTCAAGATTGGCTCAATGATTTCTGATCCGCTGCAGATGTATCTGCAGGATGTCTGCACGGTGCCTTTGAATTTAGCCGGTTTGCCGGGTATTTCCGTTCCGTGCGGCTACAGCAATCAGCATATGCCGATCGGCCTGCAGATTATTGGCAAGCCGCTGGCTGAGGAAACGCTGCTGCGGACGGCCTATACGTATGAACAAAGCCAGTCGTTCCATAAAGAAATGGCAGTGCTGGGAGGGAAACAAGCATGAACTACGAAGCCGTTATCGGTCTGGAAATTCATAGTGAATTGAAAACGAATACAAAGATTTTCTGCGGCTGTGCGACCAGCTTCGGCGCGGAGCAGAATACGCATGTATGTCCGGTATGTCTTGGTCTGCCGGGCGTGCTGCCGGTGGTCAATAAGCGCGTGGTCGAGTTTGCCATCAAGGCGGGTCTGGCGACGAACTGCACGATTAACAACTACAGCAAGTTTGATCGGAAGAACTATTACTATCCTGATTTGCCGAAGAATTTTCAGACGTCACAATATGATTTGCCGATTGCCGAACATGGCTATGTTGATATTGAAGTCGATGGAAAAACCAAGCGCGTCCGTCTGACGCGCATTCATATGGAAGAGGATGCCGGAAAGCTTGTGCATTCTGGTACGACCATCAAGGATTCGGCAACGTCCAACGTAGATTACAACCGCACCGGAGTACCGCTCCTGGAGATCGTCTCGGAACCGGATATGTCTTCGGCGGCAGAGGCCCGGACTTATATGGAGAAGGTCAAATCGATTCTGGAATACATAGACGTTTCCAATTGTCGTATGGAACAGGGTAATCTGCGGGCGGATCTCAATGTTTCACTGCGTCCGGTCGGCACGACAGAGTTGGGAACCCGCACGGAAATGAAGAATATCAATTCCTTCAAGGCGCTGGAAGACGCGATTAGCTATGAAATTGAACGTCAGACCGAGGTGTTGGAAGACGGCGGCCACATCGTGCAGGAAACCCGCACTTGGGATCCGGTGCGCGGCATTACGCTTTCGATGCGTTCCAAGGAAGAGGCGCATGATTACCGGTATATGCCGGAGCCGGATCTGCCGCCGATTGTTACGACGCCCGAGCAGATCGAACATTATCGGCAGGAATTGCCGGAGTTGCCGGATGCGCGGCAGGTGCGCCTGACCGGGCAGTATGGTCTTTCTGTTTACGACGCCGCCGTTATTACGGCTTCACGTCAGCTGGCGGAATATTTTGATGCGGTCATTGCCGATGGCGCGGATCCGAAACTGGCGGCGAATTGGATTATGGGCGATCTGGCGAAAAACCTCAATGCCGAGGGCAAAACGATTGAGGATTCTCCAGTTGAGGCCAAGCGTTTGGGCGCGATGATTCTACTTATCAGCAAGGGAACTATTTCTTCAAAGATTGCAAAAAAAGTTTTTGAAGAGATGTGGAAATCCCCGGATGATCCGGAAAAGATCGTCAAAGATAAGGGTCTGGTACAAATCACGGATACAAAGGCGATTGAAGCCATTGTCGATGCAGTCATTGCAGCGAATCCGAAACCGGTGGCCGACTATCAGGGCGGCAATAAAAAAGCCATCGGCGCGTTGGTCGGTCAAGTCATGAAACAGTCGAAGGGAAAAGCTAATCCGGCGATGGTCAATCAGCTTTTGGCCGCCAGATTGGAACAATAAAGAAAGACAGTTAGTGCAGACGTTGTTTTAACGCCGCCTGAACGCTAGCCAAATTGCCCCAAAGACTTCATCGTTTTTCATGCGCTGCCTATATCGGTAGGCGTATTTGAGCGAGTTGGTCATTTTGATAGAATTGTTTCTTTAGAGAGGATACCTTTTTTGGTATCTTCTCTTTTTTGCAGGAAAAAATCATTTCTCCGCGAATACCTTAATATGAATATAATAATTTAGAGGAGATTGGAACATGCCGTACAAAGCTGTAATTTTTGATTTGGATGGAACTCTGATTAATTCGCTGGAAGATTTGGCAGATAGTGCCAACACACTTTTGCATGCCTACGGCAAACCCGCGCATGCTGTTGATGAGTATCGCTATCTGGTTGGCAACGGTTCACGGCGGTTGATCGAGCGCATTTTGCCGGGGGAATCGGCGGCGGTGATCGACGTTGCTCTGGAAAAATACAAAGGAATCTATGCACAGCATTATTTGGATAAAACCCGTTCGTATCCGGGGATTCTGGAACTTTTGGCGGAGCTGCGCAGCCGGGAGATTCCGCTGGCGGTCTGCACGAATAAGCATGTGCTGGCGGCTTCTTCAATTGTAAATGTTTTGTTTGAACCGGACACCTTTCAGCAAGTGATCGGGGATCAGCCGGGCATGATCTGTAAACCGGATCCGAGCAGCGTTCTTAAAATTATTCAAAATTTTGGCGTAGCGCCGGAAGAAACAGTGTATCTGGGTGACAGCATGGTGGATATGCAGACGGCTGTCAATGCCGGCGCATTTCCCGTGGGCGTGCTCTGGGGCTTCCGCGAGGCCAAAGAATTGCTGGCAAACGGCGCGCAGCTTTTGCTGCAGCAGCCGGCTGATTTGCTGGAAAAAATAGAATTTGTTTCAGAACAGAATTGTGAGGTAAGCATTTGAAAAAGGAAATACCGGTTATTCAGGGAAAAAAATATGAATTGGTGATTGAACGTCTCGGCATGAGCGCCGAAGGGGTTGGTCGTATACAGGATTTTACCGTATTTGTTCCGTCGGCATTGCCGGGAGAACGGGTGGAAACACAAATCGTTGAAGTGAAGAAAAATTATGCGCGGGGCAAACTGACGAAAATTTTGCAGCCAAGTTCCAATCGGGTAGCGCCTTTGTGTGCCATTTATGATACCTGCGGCGGTTGTCAGCTGCAGCATCTCGCCTATGAGGAACAGCTGAACATCAAACGCCAGCAGGTGATGGACGCTGTACTGCATATCGGGCATCAGGCGGATATTCCCGTGCATGCGACCTTGGGAGCCGATAATCCCTGGAATTATCGTAATAAGATGCAGTTTCCCGTGGGGCGTAAACAAGGAAACTTGGTCATAGGTTGTTTTGCACAGGGATCGCATGAGATTATTGACACGACAAACTGCTATATTCAGAAGCAGGGCAACAATGCCATCGTCAATGCCGTGCGGGAAGTGGTAGCAAAGCTCGGCATTCCGGTTTACAACGAGGATAAACATACCGGTGTGCTGCGGCATGTAGTCGGGCGCGTCGGTCAGAACGGCGAGTGCATGCTGGTCTTGGTCACGGCGGTCAAGGAACTGCATAGCGCCAAGCAGTTGGTGGCTATGCTGCGGACGCGGCTGCCGCAGCTCGTGAGCGTTCAACAAAATATCCAGACCTATCGGAACAATGTCATTCTGGGGCGTGAAACGCAGCTCTTATGGGGGAAGCCGACCATTCTGGATCGTTTGGGAAGCCTGACCTTCCATATATCGCCGCGTTCTTTTTTTCAGGTCAATACGGCCCAGGCGGAACGCCTTTATAGTAAGGCGCTGGAATATGCCGGGCTGACCGGCCGCGAAACCGTAATTGACGCTTATTGCGGGACGGGGACGATCACGCTCTTTTTAGCGCAGAAAGCGCGCAAGGTTTATGGGATTGAAATCGTCAAACCGGCGATTCTCGATGCGGAAAAGAATGCCCGCGATAACCATATAAAAAATGCTGAATTCATCGTCGGCGATGCCACGGTCGTCATGCCCCGCCTCTATAAACAGGGCATCCGGGCGGACGTCGTCGTCGTCGATCCGCCGCGCGCCGGCTGCACGCCGCCGGTGCTGGAAGCCTTTGCGCACATGCAGCCGCGCCGTATCGTTTACGTCTCCTGCAATCCCGCCACTTTGGCCCGTGACCTGGCGATCTTAGCCGACCTCGGCTATCAAGCACAGGAAATTCAGCCGGTGGATATGTTTCCTATGACGAGCCATGTGGAGTGTGTAGCTCTTATCTCCGGGCAATAAGCGAATTTAGCCTATAAATAATATCAATCGTGGTCGATTTACCTACAGTTTGCCGACCAATTAACAGCTGTCCAAGATAAAGATACCAATATCACTGGTACAGAAGGTAAAAAGAAAATATCATATGTTTCTGCTGATAATCATAACGAAAACTATGAAGATCCGGAAGAAAAAGTACGTGTCGAATACTGAGCAGAGCGAATCTATCAATACAATATGTCCATTCTTTGACTTGGAGGTAGAGTAAATGTCTATGTGGTTGTGCCGTGCAGGTCGTTACGGCGAATATGAGAATAAATTTCTCGAAGAAAATTGTATCTATTGTACTTGGAGTAATTTACCGAAAGCAATTACTGATTTTCCAACAAAACATGATTTACAGCAGTATTTCGTAAATAATGATTCCGACACAAAAATCAAGACGGCTATGAACTGGGCAAGTCAAGTGTGGCCCTTCGGGCATGAGATGAAGAAAGGTGAAATCGTCATTCTTCCAAGCAAAATTAATCCAGTAATTCACTTTGGCAAAATCATTGGAGACTACGAATTCCTTTCAGACAATGAAAATCCATACTATCATGCCAGAAAAGTGGAGTGGTTTGCGCTTAGCATTCCGCGGTCAAATTTTGATCAGGATATTCTTTATTCTTTCGGAGCATTTATGACCATTTGCAGAATAAAACAGGAAGAGCGCATTATGACTGTTGTCAAGTCGTTTAAGCATGGCAAGCAGGTAAGGGCCGCTGCCCAAGAAACTATTGCAGAAGATACGCCGGAAAATCGAGACATTGAGATGGATGCCATTGAAGATATTTCTAATTTGATGATTCAAAAAGCAAAAGGTCATGGCCTCGCGCAGATTGTTGATGCAGTTCTTCGTGCAAAAGGTTTTACTACATATGTAAGTCCCGCCGGGCCAGACAAAGGCGTCGATATTCTTGCATCCTCTGGCGTTCTCGGTTTTGGAGGACAGAAAATCTGTGTCCAAGTAAAATCCTCTGACGAACCGATTGATCGAATCGTCCTTGACCAGCTCGGAGGCGTAATGAAAAACTTCAATGCTGACTACGGCTTGCTTGTTTCATGGAGCGGATTTAAGTCCTCTGTCATCAAGGAGACAGCCAAACAGTTTTTTGATATCCGGTTGTGGACCCATAAAGAGATTATCGAAGAATTCTTAAAGTATTATGATGTGATGGATGATAACATTAAGGAATTGATCCCACTCAAGAAAATCTGGGTAGCCAACTCCATTGATGAATGAAAACTAGAATCCCCGGGATGTGATGTGGATACAATTCTCGACTAATTTTTACATGGATGAGATTTATGAATTTGTGAAAGAATGTTGATAGCACTATCGGGAATGCGGGGGAAATATGAAAATACTCTTACTGTCGACATGTTCACAAATATCAGCACACGTATCAACATGTTTACATATACCAGAGTGCAGGCAATATGGCAGTATGCCGTATTATAGGAACAGATCGTGACGCGAAGGAAGCCAGTAATACAGAATTCAACTTCATAAAAGCCAATAGAAATCGTATCAGCGGCACTCTGATAAAAGTAGATAAGCTGGCTAATACGCTGCAGGTTTGCTTGGATAGCGGTGCTAAGCAGGTTTTGCTGCCGGCAACTTGCATGCCAGAACTGGCAGCAGTGCCGGCTGACTTATCCATGGCATTTGATTTCATTTTGTACAAGAGTGCTGAAGAAGCAGTTATCAAGGTGCTTGGTGCAAACTAATGAGGACTTGGTATGGCTTACGGAAAATCAATTAAGCCGCTCTCGGGACTTCCACCCGTTAGACTTAGCCTATGCCGGGTGCATCTAATAGTGAATTGACTTTCTTGCTTGTTTTAAATATAATAACAAGCAAGAAAGTCAATGCGGAAGGCGGTGATTATATGAATCATGCGCAGAAAATATTAAATCTTGCAAAACAGAATAATGGCGTAATCACAACAGCGATGGTCGTTGCCGCAGGTTTTCCGCGTGGAAGTCTGAAATATCTTGCGGATAACGGCAGCTTAGAGAGGGCATCCCGTGGGGTCTATACGCTTCCAGATGTGTGGGAAGATGAGTTCGTTAATCTTCAAAGCCGATATAAGCGTGGGATTTTTTCTCTTGATACTGCATTGTTCCTTTGCAATTTGACTGACAGAACGCCGCGGAAATTTCATATGAGCTTTCCCAGTAATTACAATCTTTCGCGTCCAAAGGATGCCGGAATTCTCTGCAGTGTATCAAAGGAGCCTCTTTACAGTTTGGGTGTTGATGAATTGATTACGCCGGGAGGCAACACCGTCAGGACCTATGGCGCGGAACGTACTTTATGCGATATTCTTAAAACCAGAAATCATACAGATGTGCAGGTTGTGACGGATGCATTTAAAAATTACGCGGCCCGGAGGGAAAAGAACATACCCTTGCTTTCTGATTATGCGAGAAAACTAAAGGTTGAAGAAAAACTGCGGTCTTATCTGGAGGTGCTGCTATGAAGAATGCGATGCAGTTGAAATCTGTTGTAAAAAATATTGCAAAAGAGAAAAAGCTTTCTGCACAGCTTGTGCTTCAGAATTATATGTTGGAGCGTTTCTTGGAACGCGTTTCGGTTTCTAGCTATAAGGATAACTTTATCATAAAGGGTGGTTTTCTAATTGCATCTATGGTCGGTTTGGATTCGAGATCGACAATGGACATGGACGCTACGATTAAGCGTTACCCAGTGAATGAAGAAACCATTCAGAAAATGGTTGAAGAAGTTATCAAAATCGATCTCGAAGATGATATTACATTTACATTTAGAAGCATAGGTGAAATCAGAGAAGGCGATGAGTACACCAGATATCGTGTGGCACTGTCAGCAAATTATTTGCCGATGGCTGTTCCGCTCAAGCTGGATATCACCACCGGCGATAAAATCACACCTCGTGAAATAGAATATGAATATAAGCTCATGCTGGAAGAACGTAGTATCTGTGTGTTGGCATATAATCTGGCAACGATATTGGCGGAGAAGTTGGAAACCGTAATTTCCCGTGGTGATCAGAATACCAGACCGAGAGACTATTACGATATCTACATATTGACGAAGCTGCAGGAAGAGACCATTGATATGGAATCTTTGATGTTTGCGCTTCAGGCTACAACAAAGAAAAGACGATCCACGGATATCGTGAAGCAGTATCGGCAGATCATGGAGGTTGTCAGAAGTAGTGAGGTCATGAACCGGCAATGGGAGAATTACCGTAAGGACTTTGATTACGCCAAAAATATTGAATTTTCGGAGACCTGTAATGCCGTTGTCCGCGTGATGGATAGTCTTCCAGCGTAACAGGTTCGTCCCAAATTAAAGACTTTAACCATAAATATCTAGCATGAGGCAAGGAACGTCGACCTATTCTGCTAAGTAGGATTAGATTTACTAGGGCTTGGCAGTAATGCCGATATTTAGCGGCTTTTAGCAGATGATAATGGAGTTGACTATTCAAGCGTAGAACTGTTGCGGCCTTCTCGGTTTAGAGGACACGAAATAGGACAAAAAAACGAATAAAAGATAGAATTGCATAATCTTATGCAGCCGGATGAGAATTTGTTTTTTCAAAGGCATTTGGAGCGATCCAGCCAATCCCACTGTGAGGACGGACAGCATTGTAATAGGCTTCAATGTATCGAAAGATGGCGGCTTCTACCGCTAAGCGAGTATGGAAGTGCTGGAAATGGATGAATTCACATTTCAAACAGTTAAAGAAATTTTCAGCAACGGCGTTATCATAGGGATTACCGCGTCGTGACATACTCTGGCGTACTGAGAGCCTCGGTCACTGTGGAAAATCAAACCAGCGGCGGGATTTTGGCGTTGCATTGCCATGAGAAACATGGCAGCACAGGTTAAATGAGCGTCTATGTGATTGGAAAAAGCATAGCCGACAATTTTCTTAGTGAAAAGATCTTTAACAATGGCAAGATAAAGCCATCCTTCGTCCGTGCCAACGTAGGTAATATCACCGGCCCAGACAATATTTGGAGCCGGTACAGTAAAATTGCGTTGTAAAAGATTAGGCGCAAACGGATACGAGTGATTTGAATAAGTAGTGATTTTGTAAGCGGTGCGACGAATGGAATGGATATCGTATTTTTGCATCAGCCGGTGAACGCGAGCCCTAGAGGCACCCGAACTGAGGATGAAGGAAATGAAACAAGCTGTCAAGGCCCATGGCGGGATATTTCTGGTGCGTCGTGACGAGGGCGCGGAGCAGGACAGCATTGGCCTGTTGCTGTTTACCAAGGTGTTGGGATTGATGAGCATAGTAAGAGCTCCTAGAAATGTGAAGACAGCGGCATAATAAGCGAATAGAGCAGACGGAGCGATGGTGATCAACAAAAGAAACTTTCTGGGCTATGGATTGGAAATTATGCCGATGGATTTGAGACTATGAAATAAAGTCTGTAAAAGTTTACTACACCGGCCTTCTATGATACATTAAATCATAGGAGGCTTAAAATTATGGCAAGAAAGCAAAAACAACCCGTCCACCATGTTCAAATGACAGAGGGCAAGCGTGCGATTATTCAGTAACTGCTTCAGGAGTATGACATTGAGACAGCAGAAGATATCCAGATGGCTCTCAAGGATCTCTTGGGCGGTACTATCAAAGAATTGATGGAAGCTGAGATGAAGGCTCATCTCGGCTATGAACATTCTGAGCGCATTGAACGCTCAGAACAGGATGATTACCGCAATGGCACTAAGCAAAAACAGGTCAACACAAGTTATGGTTCTATGATGATCAATGTGCCGCAGGATTGTAATTCTACTTTTGAACTCCAGGTTGTTAAAAAACGGCAGAAGGATATTTCCCATATTGTCTAGAAGATTATTTCCATGTATGCCACAGAAATGACAACCCGGCAGATTTCCGAGACGCTAATGGATCTTTATAGTTTTGAAGCTTCCGAAGGTTTCATTTCAGACGTTACGGATAAACTTCTTCCGCAGATTGAAGAATGGCAGAATCGCCCCTTGGACGAGATTTATCCTATTCTCTGTATGGATGCCATTCACTATTCTGTACGTGATCACGGGATGATCCGTAAGCTCGCAGTTTACTTTGTTCAAATTGCCAACGGAGAAATGGAACTTAAAATACCGCGTGATCGCGATGGAGATTTTGAACCACAATTAGTAAAAAAGCATCAAGCCGATATTTCAACCATTGAAGATAAAGTGATTTTCCTTTACGCACAAGGCGTATCCACCGGCGTCGAGATATTAAATTGATTAGAATGATTCAGGGGGTATCCATTATGATTATCTATGCTACACAACAAACTTTTGAGCGATATAAATTAAAACATCCCAAGGAATTAAATCCACCGATTTGTCAGATTGTCAAGACTGTGCTTGAGAATGAAAGCGGTGACAAAATTCTTGAATGGGGTGCAAAACTGTTCTATTTTGATAAAAAGAAATGCATCCAAGTAGTTAATTTTGCCAGTAAACTCACACTGTTTTTATTTGATGTAAAAGTAGCAGATTTAAAAAATCTCGGTGATATAATGGTACACTATCTACTTGAATTATATAAGACGGATAAGCAGATGACAAAAGCCTTAGAGAAAATGTTTGCAGCAAACCCAATTACTTGTTTTGAAAAGCTTACGGATAAAAGCGCTATAGCTACTTTGAATACAACACAAAGGCAATTTGCTGATAATGGCTATTGCTTTTATAAATTTATTCGAGATGGGGTTTTACATACGCTGGAGATCAATCATGCCGTGAATTTTAATTGGCTGTTTACAATGAAGATAAATGGCCGGATAGAATATATCTATGCCGGAGAAAAATTCAGAGAAATTGTTTTAGCTAATATGTACTGCACAAACCACAATCCTGTATAAACACTGAATTTACGACCAAATAGATGTATAATAAGTGCATGAGTACCATAGGTAAGTGCTCAAAAACCTTGCACGCAGATGACGAAAAATATGTTGTAACAGTATATCAAAGTTATGGAATAGGTGGCTATTTTATGGATGAAAAACAAAAAGAAAAAGTGCTTGATTTGTTTCAATTTATTCGTGCATTGAGCTCATTGAAAACAAAGATTGTAAGGGATATTCATGAACAAAGCTGGTACCGCTTTTTGGATATGATACCGCAGGATAAAGAGAATATCCTGCTGAACTATAGAGATCGTCTTGAGAATGATGAAGAACAAGGTGAAAAGGAAGATATAAGTATTCTTTCTGTGCATAAGCCCGATTTTCGGCCTTGCCCGGAACCAAATGAACTTTTCAAAGAATGGTTGGAAAGTGGATGGGATCGGTTTTCTCAGTCTGTAAATTGTAAGAAAAAAATGGTTTCTCAACAGAAGACCAAAGGCGAGACTGTTGTGTATGAAAACTTCGAGGATAGTGCATTACGAGTAAAGCTTTATATAGCGTGGAAAACGCAACGTGAATTCTGGGCAGAGCAGCAACAGCAGATTCATTCGGTTCGGCAGTTTTTTGTGGAATTATATCAGTTACATATGGATTTGGAACGCGATGCAGAAACCATTGAGCTGATGGTAGGAAATGGTATGCTCATGGATGGAAAGAAGAAAATCGTCAATCATCCAATCCTATTGAAAAAAGTAAAGATGAAATTTGATCCGGATAAAAATGTTCTTTCGATTTGTGATACCAATGCCGAACCTGAGTTGTATACGACTCTATTGAGCGGGGTCGATGGTATCAACCATTCGGTTGTACAAAAGCTAAAGGAAGAGTTGTATACAGGAGATTATCATCCACTGGATCGTCATGATGCCTATGACTTTTTGAAGATTGCGATTCATAGCCTGTGTTCGGAAAGTCTTTTTCTATATCCGGATGAAACGATACCTGTCGGAACGGAGGATAGGCTGTTTTTATCGGTACAGCCGGTATTTTTTGTGCGGAAAAAAACAGATGGTCTGGAGCAGTTTGTTGAACGAACGCTGGAAACCATCAAAGAGACGAACTTTATTCCAACAACTTTGATAGATATTATTGGTGGAAGTGTATTGCCACCAGCAGAGGAAAGCCGAGAGAAAACACTGGAGCAGGAGCTGGCGGAAGTTGGCGGTGAGGATGCTGATATTCTGTTGGCAAAACCAGCCAATAAGGAACAACTGGAAATCGCTCAACAGATTGAGCGTCATGATGCTGTGCTGGTACAGGGACCTCCGGGAACAGGAAAAACGCATACCATTGCCAATCTTATGGGCCATTTTCTGGCAACAGGCAGAAGCGTCCTGGTCACCAGCTACACGAAAAAAGCTTTATCCGTCTTGAAGGGACAGGTGCCGGAAGAACTACAGAATCTTTGTGTGGCAGTGCTGGATGATTCAAATGATGATATGGAAAGAGCCATTGATGGGATTACAGAGTATCTTTCACGGTATACAGCCAGTGAATTGCAGCAGAAAGCAAAAGCTGCGAAACGTTCGCGTGAGGAAATTATTCGTGAGCTTGCCGAAACGCGCAAAAAGCTTTATGTAATCAAATTTAGTGAGTTCAAGCCGATTGCGTATCAGGGAGAAAGCATATCTCCTTCTGCAGCGGCTAGGTTTGTGCATGAACATAGTGAGCATTTGTCGTATATTCCAGGGAAAATTATGTCTGAGCATCCCCTGCCTTTAAGCTTTGAAGAGTTGTCAACGCTGTATCATAGCAATGTAGAAATTTCAAATTTTGAGGAGCTAGAGCTGGATTGTGAGTTGCCGGATCCTATGCAGCTCATGGATCCAGAAAATTTTCGTCAGGTATTGGTTTCCAGAGAGCAGGCTCAAAAGGAAATCCTGCAGTTGGCGGCTTCGCTCGGCTTGCAATGCCAATTTGATGATGAAGGCAGCAGGTTGATCCTGTCGTCTGATAAAACTACCCTGTCTCTGGAAAAAGCAGATCTGGCATCGATTCAGGCATTGGCTTCATATCTGAATAGCTTTGAACAGATCGATGTTTGGATGACCTATGTGGCGGTTGATGGGAAGCGCGGCGGTGGTGTACGCAAGAAATGGGAAATCCTTTTGGACAGCATCGAAACAACCTGTACGTTTGCCGATGGGATTGTGGAGTCGACCTTCGGTAAGAAAATTGAGTTTTGTGAGGAGTGCGATTATTCACTGCTTTCTGCTACGCTTGGAAAAATGAAGGATATCTTTGCTAAGAATGGAAAAATTGGGCACTGGAAACGTATGCTCAATAAGGATTATGACCGAGTCGATAAGATGGTATCCATCAATGAGAAGCCGGTTTCATCAGCAGAGGATTGTATGGCGGTATTGAATGAACTTAAGTTGCGGGAACACAGGCAGCAATGTTCGAATTATTGGAATGAACTGCTGGCTGTTCATGACGTTCCGGCATTCATGGAGCTCAATGATGGCGTAGAACCGGAACATCTTGCAAAGAAGATGGTTCAGCCGATTACTCGCTATCTGGATTGGTATGAAACGGAATATGGCAGTCTGGTGGAGTTGATGGAAAATATCGGTCTTGAAGAGGATAAGATCTTTCAACACGGGCAACTCGATTCTGATATTGAAGTTGTGCAGGATATTTTGCAGGCTGTAGAGCATACGCTTCCTAGTTTTGTGAAGCTGCAAGAGGCATTTCTGCAGTATACGAAGGCAAAGCAGGAACTGAAAGATACCGAAGGGCAGTTTGCAGCTTTGGCAGCTAAGCATTCTTCGGTATGCAGCGCATTGCAGCAAGCGTTTTTGGCACAGGATACAGAAGTCTATGCAGCCGGTTTCTCGGATTTGAACCAGCTTTATGCGAAATATACACTGCAGCAGGAGCGTAAGTCTTTGCTTCAGCGTTTATATGCTGTGGCACCAGAATGGTCCAATAGTATCCGCGATCGGATTGGAATCCATGGCGGCAGTCAGGTCCCTGATGATGTTGAGGAGGCATGGCGCTGGAAACAGTATGCACAAATTCTGCAGGACTTGACAAAAGAACCGTTTGCTGAATTGCAGCGAAAGAGTTTGAGCCTGAGTCGGAGTTATCGGAAAAGTACGGCAGAGCTGGCAGAATATAGTGCGTGGTATTATCTGTTGAAACGTACGGAGACAAATCTGGAAATGCGACAGGCCTTGCAGGGATGGAAGCAGACAACGAAGAAGATTGGCAAGGGGACGGGCAAAAATGCGCCACGGCTGCGCATGGCTGCACGGAAATTGATGGCGCAATGTCAGCAAGCTGTACCGGCCTGGATTATGACGGTCAATACGGTGATGAACAGCCTTGTACCGGGCCAGAATCTTTTTGACGTCATTATTATTGATGAGGCCAGTCAGGCTGATATTTCTGCGCTGCCGATTGCCTATTTGGCAAAGAAAATCATTGTTGTCGGAGATGATAAGCAGGTGAGTCCGATGGCGGTTGGCATGGAGATTGACAAAGTTAATGCGCTGATTGATATGTATATCAAGGATAAAATCCCTAACTGGCAGTTATATACGGCGAATTCATCGCTTTATGATATTGCTAAGACGGTGTTCCAGCCATTGATGTTGCGTGAACACTTTCGCTGTGTACCGGATATCATCGGCTTTAGCAATATGCTGAGCTATGATTACAAAATCAAGCCTTTGCGAGATACCAGCGACTGCAGACTGTTGCCTGCTGTGGTGAATTATCGTACCATGGGTATTCGTGAGCAGAAGATCAACCGGATTGAAGCAAAGACTATTACAGCTCTGCTCATGGCCTGCCTGGAAATGCCCGAATATCGCGGCAAAACCTTTGGTGTGATTTCGCTTCTGGGAGATCAACAGGCAAAATATGTACAAAAATTGTTGTTTGAAAAATTGGAGCCGGTCGTCCTGGAAGAAAGGCATATTCTTTGTGGCGATGCATCGAATTTCCAGGGAGATGAACGTGATGTTATCTTTTTGTCCATGGTCGACAGCAATGAGAGTGATGGACCGTTGCGCATGACAACGTTCGGCATAGATGATTCGACGAAAAAGCGGTATAATGTTGCGGCCAGCCGGGCAAAAGATCAGCTTTGGGTCGTACATTCGCTGGATACAACAAAGGATCTGAAGCCGGGAGATATACGGAAAACTTTGCTTGATTATGCGGCGGATCCGGAGGCCGTAGATAGCGCACTGCAAAGAGCGTCCACAGAGGCAGAATCTCCCTTTGAAGAAGCTGTAGCGAAGAGCCTGATCGGGAAGGGGTATCATGTCATACAGCAATGGCCGGTTGGTGCTTATCGTATTGATATGGTCATTGTCGATGGTCAGGAAAAGGTTGCGATTGAATGTGATGGCGAGCGCTGGCATAGTGGTGAGGAAAAAATCCGTCAGGATATGGAACGCCAGACGATTTTGGAACGTCTTGGCTGGCGGTTCATCCGCATCCGTGGCAGTGAATATTATCGTGATCCGGAAAAAACCATGGAACGGGTTGTAAATACTATAGAGGAAAGTGGGCTTCGCCCAATCGGGCAGTTGACGGATGTGCATGTAGAAAGTGTATTATTGCAGAAAGTGAAAAGTAAAGCGGCAGAGTATGTAGAGGAATGGGAAAATATAACAATGAATTAAGGGATAATGCATTACTCAAACTTCACAGATGATTATTGATTTGTGAAGTTTGAACCGATTATATATAAGGCAAAAAGAGGTAGTGTTGTAATGGACAAACAGGATTATGCATGGATCAATTTTTATATAGAGTTTGATACAAAATTGCTTGCTTATAAAAAATTCCCACAGCTTTCCTGCAATGCCTAGCAAAAACGGATGTGTTGCCATTTATTAAGGAACCAGCAATGCTTGCTATTTGGAGTTCGGAGTTTTCCAACAGATTACCGGAAGTTTACAAATTATTGATGGATGACTTTTCAGCAGCGATCACAAAGCCAGTGGTTAATATGGTTAATGGCAGCAAAAATTATGAGGAAGGCTTACAATGAAAAGATTGATTTTTATTAATGGAACCATGGGTGTCGGCAAAACGGCAACGTGCAGGGAACTGTTCGGCATATTGCAGCCAAGCGCATTTTTGGATGGGGATTGGTGTTGGTGTATGAATCCTTTTCAGGTGACTGTAGAAACAAAGCATATGGTAGAGGGGAATATTTGTTTTTTATTGCGGCGCTTTTTATCTTGTTCGGCGTATGAAAACGTAATATTTTGTTGGGTTATGCATCAAGAAGCCATTATTGACAGCTTGCTGGATCATTTAGATTTGACCGATGTTGCGGTGTATAAAATCACGCTGGTCGCGTCAAAAGAAGCTTTGACACGACGCATCAAGAAAACGATTGAAAGGGGGGAAAGAACAGCGGATGTTTTACAAAGGAGCTTGGACCGGCTGCCCCTCTATAGAGAAGACGTGATGCATACGATACATATTGATGTGAGCAATATTTCGCCGCGGCAGGCAGCGCAGATGATTGTCGCGCGGCTGGGGCAGTAAAGATTGTCATGATTGTCTGCAAAATCAAGTTTTGTCTGGCGCTTTTAGAAGCCTGTTTTACCGGAAAAATGTTATGGCCAGTATGCGAGTAGCTACAATGGACCAGTAAATGGTTTCCGGCGTAATCGAAACTAAAACTCTGAAATAGAAAATTTCAGGATTGACATGTATGTTAATGTATAGTATATTTTTATTACTGACCTTGGTCAATAATAGGGGGAGAAAAGATGGCAAGAGTTCGTAAGGATCCGGAGGAACGCCGTCAGGAACTGATCCATATTGCGATGGAGTGTTTCTGTGCGCAGGGATATGAAGCGACTATGGTGCAGGATATATGCCGACAGGCTGGTGTTGCTAAGGGGACGTTTTTTTATTATTTTCCGACGAAGGAAGATGTTCTCAAGGCGATTTTTGAATATTGGACGCAAGTTTTTATAGATGAATACAGCCGCCAGGCCAGGGAGGTTGATGCGGTCGGAAAACTGCAGTTGTTCCTTAATCTTTTCCGCAGGGAAAATCCGATGGATCGTTTGCTGGATAAGCTTTCTGAAGAAAATCACTATGATATTTTACTGCGGCTCTGGACGCAATGTATGTCGGTGTGCTTTAATCGTTTATTAAAGGATGTAATCCTCCGGGGCATAGCGGAAGGTTCAATGCAGGTAACGCATACGGAAGAATGCCTTGATTTCTTTTGGGGAATTGTGGATGCGATGTGGCCTGAAGGAAAACAGGATGTTCTCACGGATGAGAGTATGGCGATTCGTGAGCGGCTGGCAGAAAAGTTGATTGAGATGCTTTTTGGAATGAAAGCAGGCAGTTTGGTTCATTTTGAAGATGCGAAATGATATTCGCATTTTCTTTTATTAACTACTGACCTAAGTCAATATTGGACGGCGTTTCTGTGTAAACAAGGCGGAAAATTTGCTTAAAAATATATTATATGGGGAGACAGATGATGAATAAGAGCGGAAAAAGCAAGACACGTATTATGATGCTGAGCCTGTTGATCGTTGTGCTTGTGATCATGGGCTGGCGTTTGGCGGGAGCAGAAAAAGAACCAACCGTTCGCTCGCAGCCGGTTGCCGTGTCGACCGACACGGTAAAAGTCATCGAAAAACCGGCGATGATGCCGTTTGCGGGAAATGTCGAGGGACTGACCTCCTCGATCATCAGCAGTCGTTTTTCAGGAAAGGTGACCAAAGTTCTTATTGAAGATGGTCAGTCTGTCAGCAAGAATCAGCCGCTTTTTCTCATGGATACGGTGGAACTTGATAATGCAGTCCGCATCGCACAAAATAATGTCAATCAATCGGCGGCAAAATATGCCAACGATCAGGATGAGTATCAACGTTATGCCATGTTGTTCGAGCAAGGTGCGTATTCGCAGCAGCAGTTCGAAAGCGCTCGGACAAAAATGCTTTCTAGTCAGGCGGAGTTTGATTCAGCGAAGGCAAATCTCAATAGTGCTGAGAAACAGCTGGATGAGGCTACGGTCGTGAGTCCGGTTGAGGGCGTGGTAGCCAATAAGAACCTGACAAATGGGCAGAACGTGTCGGCGGGCAACCAACTGATGACGGTCGAACAGCTGGATGAGATACATGTGGTTGTCAGTGTTGAACAGCGTGATATGGTGTATCTTAAAATAGGCAATAGAGTTCATGTGATCGTGGATGCCTATCCGGGAAAAGAGTTTATCGGAACGGTCGATGTCATAAGCCCTGTGGCTGGAAAGGAAAGCCGCATGTTTCGTGTTAAGGTTCGGTTGGATAATCCCGACCAGCTGCTGAAGCCCGGTATGTTTGTGCAGGTGCAGTTGAATCTTGGCTTGCCAAAAGCGGTCTTATCTGTACCGCAGCGAGCTGTTCTCGGGCGGAAGGGATTGCAATATCTCTTTACAGTCGAGGCGGGTCATGCAAAAAAAATTCGCGTGGAGGCTGGCGATCTTATTGATGATCGGATCGAGATCATCAATGGCGTCGAGGAAAACATGGTTATTGTGACCGATAATCTTGACACAATCAAGGACGGCGATTTGCTGCAGTTTGAGGAGGAATCATGAGTCTACCAGAAATCAGCATCCACCGGCCGGTATTTGCGACGGTCGTTCTGGCTGCCATGATCATTATGGGTATCGTAAACTATGGCAAGATGAATGTCGATGAAATGCCGGATACGAGTTTGCCCTATGTATCGGTCAGTATTACCTATGAAGGAGCGCAGCCGGATCAGGTCGATACGCAGGTCACGCAGAAAGTCGAGGAAGCCATTGGCGAGGCGCGAGGCGTGAAGCATATTGAATCTACTTCGCGTGAGGGGGAGGCGGAAATCAACGTCGAGTTCAATTTCGGCGTCAATCCGGCCGAGGCGGCGCAGGATGTGCGCGACAAGATCAGCGCGATACGAGGAGAATTGCCGGATACGATTAAGGAACCGGTGATTTCGCGCTTTGATATGAATGCGCAGCCGGTTGTATCCGTGGCGATTACTTCCGAGACGGCCAGTATGCGAGAGATTAGTATTTTTGTTGATGATGTATTGAAACCTCGTTTGCAGAAAATCAACGGCGTCGGCCAGGTAAGTATCAGCGGACGGCAGGAACGAGAAATCCATTTATTGATGGATCAGGACAAACTTAATACATTCGGTCTGTCGGTTGCCGAGGTTGGCCAGCAGCTTAAGCAGGTCAATCAGGATGTGCCGGCCGGAAAGATCAGCAATCAGCGGCAGGAACTCTCGGTGCGCATGGCGGGCAATTTTCCGCGGGTGCAGCAGTTTGACTCCGTCATTGTTGGGGTACGTGATCAGATGCCAATTTACTTCTGGCAGGTTGGCGAAGCTAAGGACACCATCAAGGACGTCGTGACAACCGCCCGTTACGATGGCAAGCCAGCCGTCGGCATTGCCATCGGCAAGCAGTCGGGCGGCAATGCAGTCAAGGTAGCGACAGCAGTCAAGCAGGAGCTTACGCAGTTGGAAAATGCATTGCCCGCCGGAATGGAGCTGCAGTTGGTGCGTGATGATGCGCAGCGCGTTGCTGAATCGATTACGGAAGTCTGGTTCGATCTGATCATCGGCAGTATTTTTGCCGTTTTCATCGTGTTCTGGTTTCTGGGGGATTGGCGCAGCACAGTTATCAGTGCGCTTGCCATACCGGCTTCGATTGTTTCGACCTTCCTATTCATGAAACTCGCGGGCTTTTCCATCAATAGCATGTCACTCTTAGGGTTATCGTTATCCGTTGGCTTGTTGATTGATGACGCAATTGTCGTTATAGAGAATATTATTCGCCACCGGCAGATGGGAAAAGATGCAAAACAGGCAGCGATTGACGGTACGAAAGAAATCGCGTTGGCAGTTATGGCGACGACTTTTACGGTGGCAGCGGTATTTTTGCCGGTTGGATTCATGTCGGGTGTTGATGGCCAGATATTCAAGGAGTTTGGTCTCTCTATCGCATTTGCCGTAATGGTGTCGCTGTTCGTTTCGTTCACGCTGACGCCAATGATGGCGGCGCTTTATCTGCCCGTCGGTAAACCGTCTATGCCGGCTATTCTGCAAGGCGCGTGGCAGCGTTGGCAGCGCAGCTTTGAGCACGTGACCGAATGGTACGGGCAAATGCTTGGAAGGCTTTTGCAGGCATATCGTCTGCGGGTACTTGGTGCAACTTTGCTGCTCTTCCTGTTGAGTTTGTGTCTCGTTCCGTTCCTCGGATTGACTTTCATGCCGGTGACTGACCAGTCGCAGTTTACAGTGAAGGTGCAGGCAGCTTCAGATGCTGCCATTGATACGATGAATGTGCAGTCGGAAAAGCTTACGACCGTACTACTGACAATTCCTGAAGTCCGTCATGTCTATGCAACCACTGCGAACCGTCAGCATAATCTGTTTGTGCAGCTCGTGTCAAAGAAAGACCGTACGCGCAGCCAAAAAGAGGTCATTGCGGAGGTGCGTCAGCGTTTTAATGCGCTGCCGGGAGTTCGCGCCGATTTTGTTGAAAGTGATGATAAGCCAATTGCTATATCCATTACCGGACCAGCAATGGCTGAGCTTGTTCCATTGGCGGAAACTGTGCAGAAAGAGCTTGAACACTTGCCGGGCGTACAGGATATCGTTTCAACTTATCATGCGGGAATGCCAAGTCTCAATCTCATACTCAAAGAAGAACGTGCCAGTGACTTGGGTATCTCCTCTATGGCCATTGGTACGACGATGCAGACGATGCTTAATGGATCCATCGTTGGGAAGTTTGCTGATAAAGATGAACGCGTGGATATTCGCATGCGGTTGAATGACAATGGGCGTAGCCGGTCTGATATGCTGCGGCAGGTCTATGTGCCAAGCGAGCATCAGGTGGACGGGCATTCGTTACTCGTACCGCTTTCACAGGTGGCTGGGTGGCAGTACACGACAAGTGCGAGCGATATCCGCCGCTACGATCGGCAGAAAGAAATCCGCTTGACTGCCAATACGGACGGAACTTCGATGGGCGATGCGAATGATGCCATCTTTAGGCAGGCGCAGGCGATACCGATGGCTGTCGGCTATAAGATCGGTCAGGCTGGCGCTGCTAACGATATGGATGAATCATTTTCGAATATGGAGATGGCGCTGGTGATGGCCATAGCGTTTATTTTTATGATTCTTGCAGCGCAATTTGAAAGCTACAGCGAGCCTTTTGCCATCATGTTTTCGCTGCCGCTCGCGATGATTGGCGCGTTGGCCGGGCTTTTCCTGGCTGGCAGTGAACTCAGTCTTGTGTCGTTGATCGGTATTATGATGCTCATGGGGCTGGTAACAAAAAATGCTATTTTGCTGGTTGATTTTGCGAAACAGCGTATGCAACAGGGGATTAACTGCGAGACGGCTTTGATTGAGGCTGGCAACATACGTCTGCGTCCCATACTGATGACCAGTATAGCAATGATCCTCGGTATGCTGCCAATTGCACTGGGCCTGGGACCAGGCGCTGAAGCGCGTGCGCCGATGGCCCATGCTATTATCGGCGGTGTCATTACATCCACGTTATTGACACTGGTTGTTGTACCGATGATCTATGATTTGATTCATCAATGGAGCAGCGGCAAAAACAGTAAAAAAATAAATTAACTTGAACCGAATTTCTCAGAGCTGTAGTCGTTCTTGGCGCATTGCCTGCAGCAATGGTCTTGTCAAGGCGGGTTAGGCGTTCAGGGAAGGAAAGGGATATGCTATGGACTTTAAAATGATTCCTCTTATGAAAGAAAATATGGCGCGGTTTCAACAAGAAATGCAGGCAGCGTTTCAATTCGGCGCTGAGGCTGCGCTGGGTCGGTTGGATCGCGATATCTTGCCGGAGCAAGATATTGTGCATTCGATGACTACCCAAGGCGCGACGTCATATCAGGCCATTGTTGACGGCGAAATGGCCGGCGGAGCCATCGTGATCATTAATGGGACCAAGGGCGAACTTGCCTTACTCTATGTTGTGAACAAGCTGCAAGGTAAAAAAATCGGCCAGCAGCTATGGAAAGCGATTGAGGCACATTATCCGGCCGTTAAGGTTTGGGAGACCTGTACTCCTTATTTTGAAAAACGGAATATTCATTTCTATATAAACTGCTGCGGCTTTGCAGCCGTAGAGTTCTATCATCCGCGCCATCGCAATCCGGACACGTTGTTTTCCGAGGAGCATCATAAAGAAGAAGAGTACTTTTTTCGTTTTACGAAAGTGGTGAACCGTTGAATGTACCAAGGGATTTTCCTATGGGAAGGTTACTGATAATATAGATGTTTTCCAAAATAGTTAACGCAATGCAAGCCAATATTGGCATGTATATGTTAAAATAATGAAGATGGAAAAATTCAGATCTTTTGGAATTAAAATGATGGGGCTGGCCGGCGGAAAAGATATTTATGAATTTACCGGCATTGTGTCGCGGCGATTAGGAAAGAAGGCAGTTTGTATGAAAAAATATCAAGTTTATCAGGTAGACGCTTTTACCAGATGCAAGTTTCATGGCAATCCGGCAGGCGTTGTTCCCCATGCAGACGGTTTGTCGGCAGAACAGATGCAGCAAATTGCCCGGGAGTTGAATAATTCGGAGACGGCGTTCTTGTTTTCGGCTGCTTCCTCGGATTATGATGTGGAGGTTCGCTTTTTTACGCCGCTGACAGAGGTGCCGCTTTGCGGGCATGCTACGATTGCTGCTCATTATGTGCGCGCGTTGATTGGCGATGCTGCCGAGGGCAAATACATACAAAAGACAAAGACCGGATTGCTGCCGGTAGAGATTCTCCGCCCGGATCATGATTACGTCATTCGTATGACCCAGGGGCAACCGGAGGTACAGGCGCCGCTGGCTGCGACTGTCGTGCATAAAATTGCCGCTGCTTTGGGGATTCAAGGTGATGATATCCGTCGGGATTGTCCGGTCGCCATCGCTTCGGCCGGTCATTCGAAGGTTATGATAGGCATTCAGTCTAACCGCCAGCTCCATGCTTTGCAGCCGGATTTAATGGCTTTAGCGGCGATTAGCCGGGAAATTGGCTGCAACGGGTATTATGTCTTTACATTGAATCCCGGCGAAGCGATTTTTGTACATGGTAGAATGTTTGCGCCGGCGATTGGCATTGCCGAGGATCCGGTGACAGGTAATGCCAATGGCCCGTTGGGGCTTTATCTGGTACATTATAGAATTTGTCCGGAGATGAAGCATGATCAGCAGTTGATTTTTTCTGTTTTACAGGGCGAGGCTATGCATCGTGACGGCGGGATGCAGGTGATCGTGGATATCGTAAAGAATGAACCGGTTTTAGTTCGGATTGTTGGCGAAGCAGTGGTGGCATTTTCTACGGAAGTTGAAATCTGAGGGAAAGGCTGTCGGGAATGCAGGCAGCTATGAGACGCATGAATTTCTTTATGGGGGCGGCTTATGGAACGTGTTTTTCATTATGATTTGGCAGCGGATGCTTGGTATGAGGTCGAAGATACTTATGCTGGCAGAGAACTTGAGGAAATTCCGTTTGTGCTGGTTGCCGATATTTATGGCCGGGAAGAGCGGGAGCCGCTGCAGCCGCCCGCAGCTATGGTTTCGCAGGAGCTGCATGGCGTATGGTGCCGGCGGCATCGTTGTTATGAAGCAGTAGAGCAGCTGCAGGGAAGCAGCATCATTACGAAAACTGGCTGCATTCATGCAGGTTTGGGTCGGCATTTTGTCTGGCACATGGCAACAGATCCTTTTTGTGGAACCTGTTTTCAGGGACGGGAACCCTTCTGGAAAGGCGTGGCTTTTCGCTGGCGGATTCGGCATGATCAGCATGGGGTGCAGATTTTTGTCGATTTTCACAAACTGATTATGGATTACATGCCGGATCAGGCAGCCGGATTCAACCTTTATCCTGTCGACGACTGGTGTATCTATATGCTGCGGCTGGGGGTGCGTAGCGGCGAGCATATAGCCTGGCCGCGGCAGAAAGCGGAGCAGCAGAGCATTTATGCATTTGCCATGCCGGAATGCGTCGAGCAAGCCGCGATGAAATATCTGCTGCTGGAGGCGGAACAGATCTATGGGTTCCGGCCTACGGTGACTGCGTACGGACATGGTTGGCGTAAACTGGAAGCTTTTGTCGAGCACCCGCTGAATACGGGAATTTCCTATTGGCAAAATTTTATCAACGAAAGCGGACTGTTGGATCAAAAGAGAGATGCGTTGAAGTCGCAGAGTCAGTATGAGCTGTACGTTCGCCTTTTTCCGCGTAAGGAAGCTAACGCTTTTTTGCCGCTGTGCGTCTATCTGCATATTCAGCCGACCCACAGTCTGCAGCGCGCGTTCAGCCGCAATCCTTTTGCTCCGCTGTGGCATTGTCTTTTGCAAAAATGGGGTCTGCAGGATATAAATTATATTCAACGCTTTTATACTAATACCGAGATCGCGGGTATTTCATTAGAGCGTTTATACTATAAGTCCTGGAACGGATTTAGTGCCGTGAATCATGCCAGACAGGATGACTGTCCGGCGAATGAAATTATTTGGGCGTTGGAAGATTTTTGTTCATGGATGAAGGAACATCATTCGGAGCGTGTTTTAGCGCGGACGCTGCTGCACTTGGTATCTCTGAAATGGTCGCAAACAGAGCTGGATTCGCTGCGTATGTTCAATGATAACTTTTGGCTGTTGTCGGAGGCGCTGCTCGATCGTGTGGCGCATGGCGAGACGGGGCAAAAATTGCATGATGATCTGGAACTGGAAATCACCGAGCGCAAAGGTGGCAATCATGTCTTGCCGCAGGATACACTCGACTTGGAGCCCGAGGAATGGATTGAGGATTGTTGTTTTTCAGTCCCGGCCAATACCGTGACATTGGTGCGTATTGGGCAGCAAATGCATAATTGTGCGGCAACTTATGAGCCGCGAATCCAGAAGGGCGCTTGTGTGATTGTTTCGGTGATACGGCTGGGCAGGTACGTCGCTTGTCTGGAAGTGACTCCGGACCGGCATATTATTCAGGCGCGCGGTCCCTATAATGAGCCGTTAACGGACTTGCATGTCATCCGGGCCTGTATTTTTTGGCAGCGGCGGCATGCTTTGCAAAATGACGTTCAGACGCTGGCTGTTTATATGCCGGAAGAATGCGTAGGATGAGGGCTATGGGCACTTTACTTTGACGATGTGTATGTAGTTCAAGCCGTCCGGTTTCGTCTGTTCTTTTCAGAAATATCTCGTGGGATGTCCTCGAGGCCTGTTTTTCCTATAATGAGTTTGTAGCAGAAAACAGAAGCTTAAAGGAGGAAAACAACATGGATACATTTACGGATCAATTTCTTGCGCTTCCGGAGAACCGGGCCTTTTTAAAAGCCAATATGATGGGGCCTAATGCGATGCGGGTGGCAGAAGAACTGGGAGCTGATCTTGGTATCAATGAAACCATGCGTATTTTGGATTTGGGGTGCGGCTGCGGGCTATCCACATTGTTATTAACAAAAAAATATCAGGCGCAGGTGTTGGCGGCTGATTTGTGGATTTCTCCATCGGAAAATTATGAGCGGTTTCGCTTGTTGGCAATAGATGATAAAGCGATTCCTGTTTTTGTCGATGCCACCAAGGGGCTGCCTTTTGCGCAGCGTTATTTTGATTTATTGTTTAGCGTTGATGCCTATCATTATTTTGGCGACACGTCTGATATGCTTCCGGGGCTTGTTCCCTTTGTCAAACATGGCGGCTGTATTGCGGTTGCGATTCCTGGTTTGAAATATGAATTTGGCAAAGATGTTCCTGCCGCTATGCAGCCGTTTTGGAATAGCGAGATGGAAAGGACTCTTCATTCGCCGGGTTGGTGGGAGGCCTTGTGGAGACAAACGGCGGGCATTGCGCTGATCACTGTCCGTGAGATGGCTTGCTGCAAGCTTGCCTGGCAAGAGTGGCTGACCGGCGATCATCCTATTGTGGCTGGCGATATAAAGATGATGCAGGCGGAAGATGGCAAGTATTTTAACCTGATTCAACTGGTGGCTAAAGTTATTTGAAAACATACGCATATCATTGTTTATAGTTTTAGGAAACTGAGGTACCGGCATATCGTATGAAAGGAATGTGATAAATGAAAGAAATCAATCCGTTAGAGACAAATCGATCGGCAAGTTGGCAGTTATTCAGCAAGGCCCCCATGCCAATGGTTACAATTTTTAAGACGATGGATATAACCAATTTAGTAAAAATGAAAGCTCAGGGGTATAAATTAAATATGCTGCTGTGTTATTGTATTGCCGGGGCTGCGTATGAAATGCCGGAATTCAGGTTGCTGCCGGTAGATGAAAAAATGATACAATACGATGCCGTTGGGGTAGATGTAATTGTTGCCAATAAAAATGGCGGGCTTAATTCATGTGATATTCCCTTTACTGCTGGGTTAGCAGAATTTAATGATGCCTATCTGCAATTAACAAAAAATGTATACCAGCAGTGTGAAAATCATGAACTTAAAGATTGTATGATGATTGGAACGTCCAGTCTTATAAAATACGAAATAGACGGCGTTATAAATATGTATAGCGGCATTTTTAATAATCCATTTATGATTTGGGGAAAATATAGAACGGAGCAGGAAAGCGTCAAACTTCAGGTGTCGTTTCAGTTCCATCATGTTCAATTGGATGGTTTGGAGGCCTGCAGTTTTTTGGAGAAGGTGCAAAAGAATATTTTTATGATAACGGGCAGTAATATGGCTGATCTTTCCGTGCCTTTCTCCAATATAGATCAAAAATAATGCATGGGTTACTCACCGGCAGGTAAATTGTAGATTGTAAACTAAAAAATAATGTGTTATAGTATATAAAACATATGTTCTGTTTGCGATATGCAATCTATGTACTGGAGGGGATTGACTATGAAAAAAACGATTATCTTTGTTCTGGTAGAACCTTTTGCCGATTGGGAAGGCGCGTATTTATCTTCCATTTTGCTCACTTTGCGGCATGATCAATATGAGATCAGAACCATGTCATTGACCCGGGAACCGATTCATTCCATCGGTGGATTTACGGTTTTGCCGGATTATGCTGTCGAAGACATACCGGCAGATTTTGACGGCGTCATTTTGATTGGCGGGAATGCTTGGCGTACGGAAGCTGCCCAAGCGGTGCAGGAAGTCGTGCGCCGAGCCCTGACGGAGAAGAAAGTTTTGGGGGCTATTTGTGATGCAACGGTTTTTTTAGGCGCGATGGGCGTGTTGAACAACATCCGGCATACCAGCAATGCGTTGCCGGAGCTCAAGGCTTGGGCGAAAACTGCGTATACCAATGAAACGGCCTACGTTGACGAACCGGCAGTCCGGGATGGCAAGATTATTACGGCCAATGGAACCGCAGCGTTGGAGTTCGCCCGTGAAGTTTTGCTGGCTTTGGATGCAGCACCGGCAAAGCAGATTTTGGAATGGTATGAGTTTTTTAAAAAGGGCATTTATCAGGCGCCTTTGCCAAAATTGTAAATTTATCTTTGAAAGGTGTTGTCTATGGACTTTATTACATTGACAAAGACTAATTTAGCTAGCGAACATATTTGTTGTGCTATTGCCGGCGAAAAAAACTGTCAGGTGCAGGCGAAAAAATCCTGGCTGGCAGAAAGAATGGCAGAAGGGTTGGTCTTTAAAAAAGGGAATGTTCGCGGTAAGTGTTTTATTGAATATATCCCCGCGGAGTATGCCTGGGCTCCGATTGCAGCCGATGGTTATATGTATATTGATTGTTTGTGGGTATCAGGCAAATTTAAGGGCAAAGGATATTCCAATCAGTTATTAAATGATTGTATTCAGGATAGTCAGTCTAAAGGGAAAAAAGGGTTGGTCATTTTATCTTCACCCATGAAAAAACCTTATCTGGCTGATAAGCATTATTTAGAACATAAGGGCTTTCAGCAGATAGACGCATGGGCGCCCTATTTTGAACTTTTTTATTTGCCTTTTACTGCGCATAGCATTCCCGCGCCGCGTTTTGCGTCAAGCGTAACGAAGTTTTCGGGCGTATCCTCTGGATTTGTATTGTATTATACGTCACAGTGCCCATTTACAGCGAAATATGTTCCTCTTGTTGAACAGTTGGCGCGCGAGAAAAATGTGCCTTTTCATAGTATTCATTTACAAAACCGGACGGAGGCGCATCAGGCGCCAACGCCTTATACAAGTTATAGCTTATTTTACAATGGCGTTTTTGTGACGCATGAAATTTTATCAGAAAAGAGCTTTCGGAAAATTTTAACAAAATTGGTACCAACTGCTGTTTAGACGGCTGGCGGATGTTCATTTTCTTTTCATTGCTCTTTGCGGGCGGTTCTAAATATGCAAAATGGTATTGCTTAGGAAATTTTTAAAATTTTTACGGCAACAAGATGGAATTTTGGATACAATAAAGCACCCTGGTCAAGACATTTCTTGTCTTGACCAGGGTGCTTTTGTTGAGTATCTATGATCATGATGCAAACAGAGTTTTCGCTTAGATCAAGGCGTCCTTGACCTGAGCTGCGATTTCCTTTATGCTTTTTTTGAAAGCGCCGCGTTTCGCCCGCAGCTGGCTGGCAGCCGAATCGTCTTCTTTCGTCACATTGACGCTTTTTAAGATGGTGTTTCCGTCGGAAAGATAGGCCTTGACCTCAATGGAAGCTCGATTATGCGTGGTGGTATCCCAATAGCCCCAAAAGCCGCCGCCGTGTAACGTGTTTTCCATGACAGGCTGCGAAATCATAATGTATAAAACTTTATCATAGCCGCTGTATTTTACAAAATCCACCGCAACATCTTTCGTCAATGGCTGCTCATCTAAAAAGTTTTTATCCGACCAGTAGTTTTGATACTTTGTTTGCGCGGGAGTTCCTGTTTCAATGGTATATTTTTGTGCTTCCTGCGCGGTTGGTGACAATGCTTCCGCGATGGCGTTAAAAAAATCCGGGGTTTTTACGTCGGCTCCGCCAATGACAACGACGCCAATGGTTTCAAGCGATCGATGCAAAACGCTGTTTGCCGGCGCTGCACTGTTTTCGGCAGCAAATACCGATGTGCTGAACAAAGAGAAAATGAGTACAGTTAGCAAAATCAGTTTTTTCATTCATGAACACTCCTTGTTTGTATTGATTTTGTATATAAACGCCTGTCAGGCTATAAAAACAACAGTAATATATGGTTTGGCAGCCGGTTACTTTTTAAAGATAACCGCAACGTTGTTCTCTAGTGGTATTATAGCATATAATTTAGGAAAAGCTATCCAGAGAAAACAAAAGTCGGCATTTCCTGGCGGACGGATGTGTAGTATGATTATAGCAGAACGAGGAAGGGGCCTGACACAGTGAAGAATGTTGATGTACAAGGAGAGAGTTCCGCAGCTTTGCATAAGCGGCGGGTTCGTTATACGGGCAAGTATCCGCGTCATTTTCAGGAGAAATATAAGGAGTTGAATCCAGATAAGTATGCAGATACGGTGGCTCATGTGCGGGACAAGGGAAGTACGCCGGCCGGAATGCATATTCCTATTTTAGTACCGGAGATTTTGAAAATATTGAAAATCCAGCCGGGAGAACAGGGGATGGATGCTACGCTCGGCTATGGCGGGCATACCGAGGCGATGTTGGAACAGCTTCAGCAGCAAGGGCATATCTATGCAACGGATGTCGATCCTATCGAATCAGAAAAAACGCGGCTGCGCCTAGAAAAGAAAGGGTATGGAGCCGATATTCTTTCCGTCCGGCAGATGAATTTTGCGGCGGTCGATGCTTTAGCGGCAGAAGTTGGTCTGTTCGACTTTATTCTAGCGGATTTAGGCGTTTCTTCGATGCAGATAGATAATCCTCAGCGAGGGTTTTCCTATAAAAGTGACGGCCCGTTGGATCTGCGCATGAATCCTGCGCGAGGCGTTTCGGCGGCGATGCGATTGCAGGAAATGCGGTCGGATGCTATCGAGGCTATGCTGCGGGAAAATGCCGATGAGCCGTTTGCCCATGAAATATCTCGTCAGATTGCGGCGGAGCAAGCGCGCGGCGTGGTGATCAATACGACAGGAAAATTGCATGCGGCGGTTGAAAAAGCACTGCAGGCAGTCGTCCCGGCAGCGGAATGCTGGGAAGCTGTTCGCAAGTCAAGCGCCCGGACGTTTCAAGCTTTGCGGATTGATGTGAATCATGAATATGAAGTTTTATATGATTTCTTGTCAAAATTGCCGGGGGTTTTGGCGCCGGGCGGCCGGGTTGTGGTCCTGACCTTTCATTCCGGTGAGGACCGCTTGGTCAAGAAAGCCTTTAAGGAATTTTATCGCGAGGGGCTGTATCAGGCGATTGCCCGGGATGTCATAAGACCGTCGGCGGAGGAATGCAGCCGCAACAGCCGGGCGCATTCGACGAAACTGCGTTGGGCGGTTCGGACATAGAGTTTCTGCCGGGCTAAATATCGTTGGCAGGGATTTGTAGGCGGCGCTTTTATCAGCAGCATGCTATAATAAGGCTAGAAGGATTTGTATAGGCGAGGGGGTTATCTTATGAAAATTATTGATGCGCATTTGCATTTTTGCAATTGGCCTGGGTTTGATGAATTGGCTCGCGCCGCCGGGCATGAAAACACAGCGGAACATTTGCAGCAGGCGTATGCCCAGTATGGCATTCAGTATGGCATTGTTATGAGCAATCGGACATTGGAGCCGGAGACGCACGTTTATCCTGATTTTTTACGTTACTGTATCGGGTTGGATCGGTTCGTGTTTGATCCGGATGCGATTGAACAGCAGGCGGCATTGGTCGAAGCGAATTTAAAGCGCGAAACCTGCGTGGGCATTAAATTATATCCGGGGTATAATCGTTTTTATGTGGCCGATGATCGTCTGGCGCCTTTTTATCGTTTGGCCGAGAAATATCATAAACCGGTGGCGGTTCATATGGGGCAAACGGCAAATCGGGAGGGACTTTTAAAATATAGTCATCCGCTGGTGCTGGATGAGGCGGCGGTAAAATATCCAAAAGTGCAGTTCGTTATGTGTCATTTTGGCAATCCCTGGCTGGCTGATGCAGCGGCGGTCATTGAAAAGAATCCTAACGTCGCAGCGGACTTGTCGGGGTTATTGGAAGGAAAAATATCGGATATGACGGATTTTTTCCAACGGGCCGCCCGCTATATTGATCAGCTCAGGGGATGGATTGAATATACGCAGGCGTATGATCGTCTTATGTTCGGTACCGATTGGCCTTTGGCAAATTTGGGCGATTACATTGCGTTTACCAAACATATTATTCCGCCCGAATCTTGGGAACAAGTATTTTTTGATAATGCTGCTCGTATTTATTTGGGTCATAAAGGATAATGTCAGTTTTTTTGGCAGGAGTTTCATTTTATAGGTGGAATTTAATTATTTTAAGAACGTGAATAATAGAAGAACAGTCTGGAGGAAGCATGTTGAGTAAATTTGGCCGAAGTTATGGGACCTGTATTTTATTTGTAGTGATTGGCGCTATTCTGGGCGGTATTTTAGGGGAGCTATTGCGCAATGTGGCCGCGTTGCAGGGGGTAATTCCTTATTTGGTGCAAACCTATCCTGTGTTTGATATGCAGCCGGTGACGGTAAATCTCTATGTGCTTCGTTTTACTTTCAGCTTGGCGTTTGCGCCGAATCTGATGAGTATTCTGGGTATTGTGCTGGCCATTGTTTTATTTCGTCGGTACTAAGGAATGGAGGCGGGACATGTTTATTTTAGCTTCAGCTTCTCCCCGACGGCAGGAATTGCTGCAGCAGATTGGCTGTAAGTTTCGGGTGCAGCCTGGGCAGGCAGAGGAGCTCAGCGATCCGTCGATGGATCCTGTGTCGTTGGTGCGGGAAAATGCTTCCCGTAAAGCATTCGATGTAGCAGCGCGCTGTGCCGCCGATGATTTTGTGCTCGGTGTCGATACGGTGGTTTCGATTGACGGCGGCATTTTTGGAAAACCGGCCGATGCCGCTGATGCGGAAAGGATGCTGCATGTTTTATCGGGACGCATGCATACGGTTTCTACCGGAGTGGCTTTAGTACAGGGAAAGAAACTCTGGCAGGACGCAGCGGTTACCAAAGTATATTTTGCACCGCTTACCGATGCCGTGATTGCCCGATATGTTGCGACCGGTGAACCGCTGGATAAGGCGGGAGCGTATGCGATTCAGGGACGGGCGGCTACTTTTGTCGTGCGTATCGACGGGTCCTATTCCAATGTGGTAGGGCTGCCGCTGCATCTTTTATCGGTTTTAGCCGGAAAGGCGGGGATGCAGCTATGGCAACAATGGTAAGAGATTTGCCGGCGGATGAACGGCCGCGGGAGAAACTGCTGGCGGGCGGGGCATCGCTTTTGAGCGATGTTGAACTTCTGGCAATTTTGTTGCGTACCGGGACGAGAACGCAGTCGGTTTTGCATTTGGCAGAGGAAATTTTGGCTAAATATAAAGATCGCGGGCTCGTTTCTGTAGTACATATGGCGCCGGAGGAGCTGGCCGGCGTCAAAGGAATCGGCATGGCTAAGGCGGCGACGGTTCTGGCGGCGGTGGAATTGGGGCGACGCATTGCTTTTAAGGCGGCGGAAGTACGCGATGTCATTCACGGTCCGGAAGATGTTGCCGCTTATGCCATGCCGCATTTTCGTTATGAGCTGCGGGAACATTTTGCGATTATGCTGCTAAATACCAAAAATCATGTGCTGGGAATGCCGATTATATCGGTAGGGAGTTTGTCTGCTTCCATTGTTCATCCGCGGGAGGTTTTCCGGGTGGCGATTCAGCAGGCGGCGGCATCTATTATTTTGTTGCATAATCATCCGAGCGGCGATCCTTCTCCTAGTGAGGAAGATATTTCTGTGACCAGGCAGTTGATGAAAGTGGGAAAAATCATGGATATTCCTGTTTTAGACCATGTGATCATCGGTGATAATAAGTTTGTTTCCTTAAAAGAACAAAGGATACTGTCGCATTCATAACGGCAGTATCCTTTGTTCTTTGCGGGCGTATTATTTGAGAATGTTCCCGTTGGCATATTATTTGAGAATGGAATCGGCAAAAGGCTGCCGCCGGGTGTAATTGGCTTTTACAATTTTCGGGGAGGTATTGGCGTAACAATAGGCACAAAGATGCATACAGGTATTGTACTGACCAATGTCCTTGCTTAGGATACAACCGCAGGCCGGGCGTTGGCCGGGATCTTTTAAGTCAGGGCGGCGCGCCTTTTCGTTGGCAGTAAATAAATCCGCTTCGATCGGCGGCCAGCCAAGAAAATTCATCAATTTGTCATCAGACGAAAAACATTGGATCATTAAGTCGTCATCAATGCATTTGTTGGCCTGTACGCCATATTTTTGCAGGTTGATGCTTTCGGCACAGGAAGCAATCGTTAGCCGCCATTTTTTGTTCAGCTGCTGCAGTTTTTCAGCAATTTCGTTCATTGCGGTTACTGTGAACGGCCGGTACTTGATACCGGCGCGTTTCAAGTTGTTTTCCACTTTGCGATAGGCAGTAATATCGGCGAAACTAATCACCAATTTATTGGTATAGGGGTACAGTTGGTCGCCAATGCGTTGTATCTTTTCGATCAATGTATCGATGGAAATCCGGTCCGTTAAGAGGAGGGGGTCAAAGCGCCAGATGACTCGGTCTTTGCCAATTAAGTCGGCCAGACGGATAAAAGTTTCCAGTCGATTCTTAAGCGGCGGCACGCTGGGTTCCAGTCCTTCGTTCTCATAATCATTGACGGTATAGGTAAAATAATAGTTTATCCGATTCTGGTCAAGCCAGGGCAGGTGCTCTAGCATAGGGGCAGGGTTCTTGCTCCAAAATATGATGGCGCGCGTTTTTTGAAAAGAAATATACTGCGGCTGCTGATTAAAGGGATTGATCCATTTACAGTAGCCTGCCTTCAAGCGATGCATAAACCAATTGGCATAAAAGGCCGGTATATCCGTGGCACGGCTGGCCGATATAATGACGGGGGCTATGGCTGCAACTTTTTCTTCTTGGTCCGTTTTGATCCATATTTTTTCCCAACCCAATGTTTTCATGTTTCAACCTCACGCTAAATAGGCTTGGACGATGCGGATATATTGCAGCCATTGATGAATATTTTGCAGGCACTTTTTCAGATCGGGTTTTCGTACGGTGCGGACTTCCTGTTGGTTTATCTGATATTGCATCGTATAAGGCTTTTGCCATAAATTAATATTTCCCAAAGGCAGTCCCTCGTAATATACAGCAAACGCATGCGATGGCAGCCGATCAAGTTGAAATTCGCCCGGGAAGGGATCCCCCTGTCTTATCAGTTCGCTAAAGAACGTGATTTCGGCGGCATTCATGGCATATTGTTCAATAAGTTCGGGTGGCAGCAAGTTTATCAGATTCCTTTCATTAAAAGTATCGGTTATACCGTTTCGGGCTGAATATCGGGCAATGATTCTTCGTCAGCTGGAGCGTCGGCGGTTGACGGCGGAATTTCCAGCCCGTCGATGCGGGGCGTTTTTCCGGCATTGGCGGTGATCGCCGCGTCATTTTTTTGACAGTATGGCAGGAGAAAATCATAAACTGCTTTTACCGACGGGTCGTTTTGAATAGGATAGGCAAAGCCGGCAGAGGACATTTGGCTGATGGAACTTTTATCTTTACTGATACTGATAGTTTTTAAGGGTTCATAGGTTTTTGCTATACGGTTGATGCGGAGGCAGGCGAAGATCGTGCTGCCATCGGCCGTGGTAGTTTTCGTATAACAAGAGATTTGGTTCCGGTCAATTTTTCCATTGTTATCACCGTAACGAATACTATCCGTATCAATACATGCAGCCGGTTGGGGGCCGTCGCTTTGGCCGATCGCTTGCCAGTTCGAGGCAAAAGCGGTGCTGGTCAGCAGCAGCATAGTACATAAAAGCAGCGATAATTTTTTCAACATAGACATGGACTCCTTTTTAAAATATTTTCTGCCGCTGCGCGATTCTCGTCTATTACTCTGCGGCAATTTTAGTTTATCACAGCCGTATGAAAATGGAAGGGGGCGTTGGAACCATTGCCGGATTTCCGGATGGGAACAAAGATATTCGGGCGTTAGGACCGTAAGAAAGAGGGTTTTTGAATAATTTGTCGGCATTTTTGCAGCTTTCCTTGTTTTTTCCATAAGATAGTGTATTATAAAATATAAAAGAAGGGCTCTATGGTTTTCTGCCGGTTGGTTAAATAGAACAGCGTTTTACACGGCGTAAAAATAATCAGGAAGGAGTCGAAAAGGATTTCCCTAAAGGAACAAGGTATGGTAAAATAATACTTGTAATCATTTGATTTGATATTCAGGAAGGAGTTTTTGGAAAAAATGTGGAGTCTTTTTGGTGGTTTGTCGCGTGATATGGGAATTGATCTGGGGACCGCGAATACGTTAGTACATGTCAAAGGTAAAGGCATTGTGCTCAGAGAGCCGTCCGTAGTAGCAATAAAAAGTGAAAATGGTGAAGTGCTGGCTGTCGGTGAAGAAGCAAAACGTATGATCGGCCGTACTCCGGGCAATATTGTGGCGATTCGTCCGATGAAGGATGGCGTTATCGCTGATTTTGATGTAACGCAGGCGATGCTGAAGTATTTCATTCGCAAAGCAATGAATACGAAATCTTTTGTGCGTCCCCGTGTGGTAGTGGGCGTTCCGTCCGGCGTAACCGAAGTGGAAAAACGCGCGGTTATTGATGCGGCGCAGCAAGCGGGCGCCAGAGAAGCGTATCTGATTGAGGAACCGATGGCGGCGGCGATTGGCGCTGGTTTGCCGGTTGAGGAAGCAACGGGCAGTATGGTTGTCGATATTGGCGGCGGCACGACGGAAATTGCGGTCATTTCGCTGGGGGGTATCGTTACGAGTCGGTCCATCCGGATCGGCGGCGATGAGATGGACGCTTCAATTGTGCAGTATATTAAACGCATGTACAATTTGATGATCGGTGAACGTACGGCGGAAGAGATTAAAATCACTATTGGATCGGCTATTGTTGCGCCGGAAGCGGATAAGACGATGGATATCCGCGGCCGCGATTTGGTCAGCGGGTTGCCAAAGACTTTGACAATCAAGGCGAGCGAAGTGCGTGAAGCTTTGGATGAGCCGATTTTCAAGATCATTGATGCTGTAAAGGGTACTTTAGAGAAGACACCGCCGGAATTAGCCGCGGATGTTATGGATCATGGGATTATGATGACTGGCGGCGGTGCGCTGCTGACGAATCTGGACAAGCTGCTCAGCCGTGAGACAGGAATGCCTGTGCTGGTGGCGGAAGATGCTTTATCCTGTGTCGGTGAAGGCACGGGTAAGTCCTTGGAGAATATTGAGCTGCTGAAACGCGTAGTGATGACCACGAAGAAGTTACGGCAATGAGTAAGGTCAGAAGGGATCGGGATTCCGGTCGTACGATATGGATTCTCGTTTTTGTCGCAGTGAGCGTGTTTTGCATTATCTTTTTTGCCGCTCGCGGCAGATTTTCGGTTCCTTTTAGCAGCCGGGCCGTAACGGCTGTTTTTACCCCGTTTCAGAGAGCGGTTTCCTGGGCAGGTAATCAGGTGCAAGATGTTACAACCAATATCTGGGATATTCTTACTGTGCATCAGCAGAATAAAATGCTGCGCAATGAAGTGGAGCAGTTGCGGGCGCAGAATATACAGGCCAATGAATATGCTGCGGAAAATATCCGGCTGCGTTCTTTGCTGAATTATAAGCAGGCGGTGACTCAGTTCGATCTGGTATTTGGCCGTGTGATCGGGCGGGAGTCGGCCAGCTGGACTGGAATGATTGTCATTGATCGGGGAACGAACGACGGCATTCAGAAAGATATGGCTGTGGTTACGGAACGCGGTTTAGTTGGTAACGTAATTGAAGCCGGGCCTTTTTCTTCTAAAGTGGAACTCTTGTTGGACCCGCGAGCTGCTGTTGGCACGTTGGTCCAGCGTTCTCGCGTAGCGGGGATTGTCGAAGGCGATCCTTCGGTGCCGATGCAGCCGCGCATGGTCAATATACCGCGTAATGCTGATATTGTTGAGGGTGATGAGATTGTTACCTCTGGTTTTGGCGGTATTTATCCGAAAGGGCTGATTGTCGGAACTGTCGCTTCGGTGAAAAATGATGCCGGCGGCCTTTTGAAGTATGCCTTGTTGGAACCGGCTGTTGATTTTCAAAAGCTGGAAGATGTAGCGGTTATTGTTGCTTCCCGCGAGGCACCGCCGGAACCGCTGAAACCTCCGGTGCAAACGCCGGGAACGGAAACGCCGGCGCCGCAGCCGGATTCATCGGCAGGTGGGGAAAAATGAAATTTGCTTGCTGTTGGGCCGGTATCGTCGGAGTTCTGTTTGTTTTCCAGTCGGCGTTACTACCAATGCTGGCTTTTCATGGGGTTAGCGCTGATTTGCTATTGGCCTTTGTTGTTTCGTTTGCGTTTTTACGCGGTAGCCGTTTAGGCGTTTTATGCGGTTTTCTGTGCGGCCTTTTGCAGGATCTGGCGACCGGAACTTTTTTCGGCACCAATATTTTTTGTAAAATGATCATAGGCTATGTTTGTGGTGCCTTCTCTAATCGGGTGTTTAAGGAACAGTTGTTTTTGCCGCTTTTATCGGTAGCGATGGCAAGCGTTTTGAACTATTTTCTTCTGGCGGTGCTCATGGTATTATTAGGGTATCGTTTTGATTTGCTGGTTCACTTGCAGCAAGTTCTGGTGCCGATGGTGCTGTATAACATTGTATTTGCAATGCCGGTACATTATTTAGTATATTTGACCTGCGAACGGATGAAAGAAAAAAAATAGGTCAGTCTGGCTAAGGCACCTGTACGTTAGGTGCCTTGCTTTATATAGGGGAGATTTTCGTGGTTGTGAATGATTTTGAGGGGCGGCTCAAGGTTTTAGGCGGCCTGATTGTTGTGATTATTGCCATTTTGATCAGTCGTATCGGATATTTGCAGGTTTATGAGGGTGACTATTATGCCCGGTTGGCAGATGGCAATCGGATACGTCTGATTCCGGCGATGGCGCCGCGAGGTACTTTTTATGACCGCAACGGCGAAATATTGGTTACGAACCGTCCGGGATTTACGGTTTCTTTACTGCCGCTCACCGCTCCTATATCCGAAGACGTTGTGGCGCGGCTTTCGACGCTGCTGCATGTGCCAATCAGTGATATTCAGGCCAAGATCAAGGCGCACAGTGGTTTTGATCCGATTCGAATCAAAAATGATGTCGGACCGGAAATTCTGACGATCATTGAAGAACAAAAGAGTTCCTACCCAGGAGTCGTCATTGAGGTGCAGCCAATTCGCAATTATTTGTATAAGGAGCAGGCTGCCCATACGTTTGGCTATGTCAGTGAGATTAATGATGAAGAACTGGAAAAACGCAAAGATGAGGGCTATAAGACTGGCGATATTATCGGCAAGTTCGGCTTGGAACGCGTCTATGATCAGGAATTGCGCGGTCGTAATGGCGGGGAGCAGGTAGAAGTCGATGTGACTGGTAAGCCGGTGCAGATCCTGGGTCGTAAAGATCCCATACCGGGAAATGATCTGATTCTGACCATTGATGAGCATATTCAGGCCGTGGCGGAAAAAGCCGTGGATGACCAGTTGAAGATCGTTGGCGCCAAAGCGGCGGCTGCGGTGGTTATGAATCCGCAGACCGGAGAGGTGCTGGCTTTGGTCAGCCGTCCGGCGTTTGATCCTAATTTGTTTGCGCATGGAATTTCGGAAAAGGATTGGAAAAAGATCAACGAAAATCCTTATTATCCGATGGATAATAAGGCGATTACTGGCGAATACCCGCCGGGATCTACGTTTAAAATTATCACGGGTACCGCTGCTTTAACGGAAGGAAAAGTTACTCCGTCGGAGAAAATTTTTGACAGCGGGCATTACTGGATTGGCGACAAAGGAAATTCTGAAGGCGAGGCGCTGGGCTGGATTGACTTTACCGAAGCTATGGCGCATTCGGATAACGTGTACTTTTATGAGATGGGCTACCGTCTGGGGATTGATACGCTGGAACGTTATGCGCGTATGTTCGGACTCGGCGCGAAAACAGGGATTAATCTGCCTTATGAAGCCGAAGGATTGGTTGCCAATCGGCGTTATAAGGAAAAAGTTTATAAAGATGACTGGTACATTTCCGAGACGTTGGATGCCGCGATCGGGCAAGGATTTAATCTAGTAACGCCGATTCAGGCGGCAATGGTTATGAGTGAGATTGCCGCGAATGGCAAAAGATTTCAGCCTTATCTGGTGCAGCGGATTGTTTCTCCGGATGGAAAAACGGTGAAATCTTTTTCGCCCGTGTTGCTCTCGAAGCTGGATGTTGATCCGTCCGTCATCCGGTTGATACAGATCGGTTTGCGCGACGTTACGAAATACGGAACCGCATCCACGGTCTTCGCGAATTTTCCAGTGGATATTGCCGGTAAAACGGGTACGGCAGAAAATCCACATGGCCGTGATCATGGCTGGTTTGTGGCTTATGGACCGTTTAATGATCCCAATGTAGTAGTAGCGGTTGTCGTGGAACAGGGCGGTTACGGCTCGCAGTCGGCGGCGCCGATTGGTAAAAAAATTCTGGAAGCAGCATTCGGTCTGGATACGCCGGCAGCGGCGCCGAGCAATACAGGAAATGCTGCCGCCGAGGCCAGTGAAAAACAACCGTAACCTTTTTAAAAATTTGGCAGGATTTTATTGGAAAATCGCGAACTTATATAAAAGTAAATTGCAAAAGATGAAGCGGGGTAGCTATGAGTGAAGAAATTGTAAAGTTTAAGGGCAGTCGTTCTGGGTTGGTGCTGGTTCTGGATACAACAGCGGACTTTGTAGCGATTGAACAGGATATTCGGGCCAAGCTGGAATCGGGTTCTAACTTTTTCCGGCGCGGCACGGTTATTCAGATTCTTCCCGGTCTTTTAAATGAGGAAGATACCGCAAAGCTCATGAAGTTATTTCATCAATATGGAGTCATTTTTCGTGTTGCTGACAATGAGCCGGCAGTGGCGGAAGCGGTTGTAGAAACAGCGGCAGAGCCGCAGCAGCCTATCCCTGCAGCGGCTGCGGATGCCGGTCTGACACAGAATATGACGGTCGTTAACCGGACGATACGCAGCGGGCAGGAAGTGACGAGTCAGGGAGCTGTTCTCATTTGTGGCAATGTAAATCCCGGGGCTGAGATCGTTGCGGGGGGCAGTATTGATATCCGCGGCACTTGCCGGGGCATTGTCCATGCCGGCGCTTACGGCGATACGAGCGCTTTTGTTATTGCAGATCATTTAATGCCGGTGCAGATTCGGATTGCCGGATTGATTGCACAGGCTCCGGACCAGATTGAGAAGCCAGATTGTGCGGAGCGGGCATCCATTAAAGACGGACAAATCATTATTGAACCGATAGAAAGGTAGGATGTTCACCGATGAGCGAAGTAATTGTAATCACTTCAGGTAAAGGCGGCGTGGGCAAGACGACGACGACGGCCAATTTGGGCGTTGGTCTGGCAATACGGGGGAAGAAAGTTGTTTTGATTGATACGGATACGGGATTGCGTAATCTGGATTTGCTATTGGGATTGGAGCGGCGGATTGTTTATACGCTGGTCGATGTTATTCAGAAGCGCGCGACGTATGAGCAGGCTCTGGTTCGGCACAAAAAGTATACGAATCTTTTCCTGTTGCCGACGTCACAGGTAGCAGATAAAACCGCTATTAATCCCGAGCAGATGGCAGAGTTAATTGCGCAGATGCGCGATGATTTTGATTATATTCTGATTGATTGTCCGGCGGGGATTGAGCAAGGGTTTCAGACGGCTATTATTGGCGCGGACTGGGCGATTGTGGTGACTATGCCGGAAATATCGGCGGTTCGTGACGCTGATAAAATCATTGGCCGGCTACAGGCGGAACACAAGGAAATCAAACTGATCGTGAATCGCATACGACCCCAGATGGTGAAGGAAGGAACGATGCTGGATATGACTTCTATTGATGATATTTTATCGATTGAGTGCATCGGCCAGGTTCCCGATGATGAAAAAGTCGTTGATTCAGCGAATCGCGGCGTGCCGGTTGTTGAATGGGATAATTCTCAGGCGGGGCAAGCCTACCGCAATATCGTCGGTCGTATGTGTGGAGAAAAGATTCCTTTTATGGAATTTTCTACAGAAGGTTTTTTTACCAGACTTAAGCATGTATTTGGTCATTAAGGAGGAATTGTGATGCTCGAGGCACTTATGAAAATTTTTGGAAAAACGGACAAGTCATCACAACAGATTGCACATGACCGGCTAAAAGTCGTTTTAATTCATGATCGGGCCAATGTCTCGCCCGAGGTAATGGAGCATTTAAAAAATGATATTATCAAGGTGATTTCCAATTATATGGAAATTGACCAGAATGAAATGGAAATCTCCCTGGCAAATGATGCGGATTCTGTTGCTTTAGTTGCGAATATTCCGGTACATAATATGAAGCATGGTTCCGATAAGAAACATTGAAGGCGGGCCGGCGCGCAGCGCCGGTTTTCTTTTTGTCAATTCGTTGCATTGTTCTTTCGATAGCTTCGTGATATGATATGAAAATATAAGAAGCCGGGTCAAATGCAAAAGGTGATCTTAGCAGGGGGATATATATGAATAAAAGATGGCTGAGACGCATGGATTTTACATTAATTGCCGCCACGCTGGCAATTATCCTCATGAGTCTTGTAATTATTGGCAGCGCCACGCATGTGAATGCGCCGAGCGGGCAGCGTTACTGGTTTGTACAGCGGCAGGGTTTTTTTGCTTTGTTGAACTGCGCTTTGGCATTTTTCTTGATGAATTTTGATTATAAAATGTTGCAGCGTTATGGAAACCGGCTGTATATCTTTAATCTTATGATGCTTTTGGCGGTTATGTTTTTAGGGCATTCAGCGCTGGGGGCGCAGCGATGGATACAGCTGGGGCCGGTTACTCTTCAGCCGTCCGAATTTTCCAAGCTGATCATGATCGTTTCCCTCGCGGCGCAGCTGGAGGATAAAATCGGCAAGCTCAATACCGCTCATGATTTATTGCCGATTGCGGCGTATGTGGGGATTCCATTTTTGCTGGTTATGAAGCAGCCGGACTTAGGAACATCGTTGGTTTTTATGGCAATCTTTTTTGGCATGATTTTTGCCTGCGGGGTGAATCTGAAACTTTTAGGCTGGATTTTTGCCAGCGGGCTGGCGTGTTTACCGATTTTATGGCATTTTCTTAAAGATTATCAAAAAATGCGCATTATGGTTTTTCTTGATCCGAATGTTGACCCGTTAGGGTCCGGATATCATATTATCCAATCGAAGATTGCCATTGGATCAGGCATGCTTTTTGGCAAGGGATTATTTGGCGGAACGCAAAGCCAGCTGAACTTTCTGCCGGAAAACCATACGGATTTTATTTTTGCCGTTGTCGGTGAAGAACTGGGGTTTGTCGGCGCTGCTTTTTTGCTTCTGCTGTATTTGGTTTTGCTGTGGCGGGGAATTAAAATCGCTCGTGATGCCAGTGATACTTTTGGCATGCTGCTGGCCGTCGGCATCACTTCGATGCTGGGCTTTCATGTGCTGGTCAATGTGGGCATGACGACTGGAATTATGCCGGTTACCGGGATTCCACTGCCGCTTATGAGCTACGGCGTGAGTTCCTTGACGACGAATATTATGGCGATTGCCATACTGCTGAATATTCATATGAAAAAACAGAAGCTTTTATTTTGAACGGAGGACAAAAGATACATGGTCAGATTGACACCAGATATTTTACAGGCGGTTGCCAAACCGGCGCGCTATACAGGACAGGAATGGAATGCGGTTCACAAGGAACATGCGGCGATGAAGTGTACCTTTGCTTTATCGATGCCGGATGTTTATGAAGTTGGCATGTCCAATTTGGGGATAAAAATTCTTTATGAGGTCTTGAATCAGCGAGAGGATACCGTAGCTGAGCGGGTTTATACGCCTTGGATAGATATGGAAGCGGAAATGCGGGCTCGTCATTTGCCGTTGTTTTCGCTGGAAAGTTTTACTGAGATTGCTGCGTTTGATTTCCTGGGATTCTCCCTGCAGTATGAAATGATCTATACCAATGTGCTGAATATGCTTGATCTGGCCGGAATTCCCCTGCGTGCGGCAGAGCGGGGCGAAGATATGCCTTTTGTGATCGGCGGCGGCCCCTGTGTTTACAATACGGAACCGGTAGCAGAGTTCTTCGATTTATTTGTGATCGGCGAGGGTGAAGAGGTTTTGAGCGAGCTGGCCGACGCGTTCATTGCGTGGAAGGAACAGGGCCGCAATGGCGGACGCCGCGGCTTTTTACGCCGGGCGGCCGCTATTGCCGGCATTTATGTGCCGTCTTTTTATCAGGCAGAGTATGCCGAAGACGGTTCGTTTCTTCAATGGCAGTTGCTGGAAAAGGAAGCGCGTCCGCTGATTTATAAAAGAGTGATCCAGGATATGGACGCTGTCCGTTTTACAGAAAACCCAGTAGTGCCGTATATTGATATTGTGCATAATCGGATTATGCTGGAATTATTCCGCGGCTGTACCCGGGGCTGTCGTTTCTGCCAGGCAGGAATCGCTTATCGGCCGGTTCGCGAGCGCAGCGAGGAAAAATTGCGTTCTCTGGCGCGTCAGTTGGTAGACAATACTGGTTATGATGAGATGTCGCTGACATCGCTGAGTTCAGCGGATTATTCCCATTTGGGTGAATTGGTTGATCAGTTGTTGGCGGATTTCCGGGAGGAAAAAGTCAGCTTTTCTTTGCCGTCACTGCGTATTGATAGTTTTTCCATCGAGTTGGCGCACAAGATGCAGCAGGTGCGCAAGAGCGGGCTTACCTTTGCGCCGGAGGCGGGCACGCAGCGCTTGCGCGACGTGATTAATAAGGGCGTTACGGAAGAAAATCTGCTGGAAGCGGTATCGGCTGCTTACCGGCAGGGGTGGAAAGCGGTGAAGCTCTATTTCATGATGGGCCTGCCGACCGAAACGGATGAAGATATCATTGGTATTGCCGAGCTGGCGAAAAAAGTGGTAGATCGGTATACGGCAATCAAGGGCCGGCGCGGGGTTAAAGTGAATATCAGCGTATCCTGCTTCGTACCAAAGGCTTTTACGCCCTTTCAATGGTTCGGACAAAATTCTCTGGCAGAGTTTGAGCGTAAACAGCAGCTGCTGAAAGCGCATATTCGCGATCGGGCGATTCAATTCAGCTATCATGACGCTCGGGTGAGTTTGCTGGAAGGCGCGTTGGCGCGCGGCGACCGCCGTTTGGGCGCAGTCATTTATGAAGCGTGGAAGGCGGGCGCGAAATTCGACGGCTGGACCGATCAGTTCCGCTACGAGGCCTGGACGCAGGCATTTGAAAAATGCCGTATAGATCCCGCGTTTTATAGCGAGCGTGAGCGTCCGCTGACGGAGCCGCTGCCTTGGGAGCATACGACGCCGGGCGTCAGCCGCGAGTTTTTGTTGCGCGAGTATCAAAAAGCATTGCAGGCATCGCTGACCGGCGACTGCCGCCGCAGCGCCTGCAATGCCTGTGGCATTTGTCCAAACTTAGGAGTCAAAATCGTCGATTGGGGGCAGGCGAATGGTTAAGTATCGTGTGGAAATCACGAAAGATGAGGCAATTCGTTACATTTCTCATCTGGATTATGCCGCGCTGATGCAGCGGGCGATCTGCCGGGCTCATCTACCAGCAGCTTATTCCGAAGGGTTTAACCCGCATATGAAAATTGCTTTTGCCTCCGCGTTGGCTGTCGGGGTTACAAGCGATGCGGAATATATGGATATGGAGCTGTCGGAGCCGCTGGAACCCTCGGTGATTGCGGAGCGTTTAGCGCCGCAGCTGCCGGCCGGTGTGCGCCTGAAACAGCTGAAAGCAGTGGAGGGAAAGCACGCGGCGCTGATGGCGGAAGTCGATCAGGCAGTTTATTCGGTGGAGGTTCCTTTGCAGGGAAATGCCGAAGATGCTGCAAAGGCGGTGGACGCTTTTAACGCGGCGCCGGAGGTGGTTTATCACCGGGTGACTCCGAAAAAGACTCGGGAAATTGAAGTCAAGCAATATATGCAGGGGAAAGTAGCGCTTCATGTGGCGGAGCAGTCGGTTCATTTGCTGCTGCGTATTCGTATTACCTCATCCGGCAGTATAAAGCCTGGGGAAATACTTGCGCTGCTTTGCCATAATTTCGGTTTGCCTGTGCAGGAATCGTTGGCGGTGATTCATCGGCAGGCGCTTCTCAGCAAAGGGAAAACACCCATGGAACTTATATAAAACATGGAGATGATGCCATGAAATCCATTTTGGTCAACATTGTTCCTGAAGAAACGCGTATGGCAATGCTGGAGGATGATGAACTGCTGGCGGTTGAGGTAGAACGGCCGGCGCATTCTCATCTGGTGGGAAATATTTACAAAGGGCATGTGCAAAATGTGCTTCCGGGAATGCAGGCGGCTTTTGTTGATATTGGCACAGAAAAGAATGCATTTCTTTATATTGGCGATGGGATGCCAGCAGACACGGTACAGTCAATGCCGGTTCATTCCCGCATTCACATCGGGCAGAATCTGCCCATTCAGATTGTGAAAGACGCAATCGGTACCAAAGGGCCGCGAGCGACGATGCATCTGTCTCTGCCGGGAAGAAATGTCGTTTTAATGCCGACGGCTGCCTATATCGGACTTTCTCGGCGCATTGAAGAGGAAGAAGAACGGAATCGGCTGAAGGCAATTGCTGAAAAGATTTGTCCGCCGGACATGGGGTTGATTGTGAGGACCGCAGCCATCGGACAAAGTGAAGAAATTTTGCGGGATGATGTGCATTATTTGACGCGCCTCTGGGATTCTTTGATGGCGCGCAATCAGGTGCTGGCAGCGCCGGCGTTGCTTTATCGGGATGCTGACCTGATTATCCGCATCGTCAGGGATTCTTTAACGACAGCCGTCGATCAGATGATTCTTGACGATGCCGCCGTTTATCGCCGGGTGACGGATCTTCTAAAATATATCTCGCCCGAGTTGATGGAACGCGTTCATCTTTATGAAGACAAGACGCCTTTATTTAAAAAATATCATATTGACGAAGAACTGGAAAAGCTGGGCGACCGTACGGTTGAATTGAAATCCGGCGGATTCATTGTGATTGACAAGACGGAAGCTCTTACGGTCATTGATGTCAATACTGGTAAATATGTAGGCCGGGCGAATTTGGCGGACACTGTATATTATACGAATATGGAAGCGGCAGTAGAAATTTTGAAACAGATCCGGCTGCGCGATATTGGCGGGATTATTTTGATTGACTTTATTGATATGGATACGCCAGAACAGAAGGAAAATCTGCTGGAATTTATGCGTGAACAGGTAAAGCGGGATCGGACCAAGACAAATATTGTCGACATTACTTCGCTGGGTCTGGTAGAAATCACCCGCAAAAAATCCCGCCAAAATTTTGAAAGTATTATTTACAGCGATTGTCCATATTGTCATGGCCGGGGGCGGATTGAATCGCCGGAAACCGTGTGCATTAATATTAGTCGGGATATCCGGCGCATTGAGGCAAAATCACATGCGCCTTTTGGCTATGAAGTAGAGGTCCATGAACAGGTCGCCAAAGCAATTCGCGCGTCCGGCCTTCTTGATAATCTGTCACAGGCACTGGGCGTGGCAATTCAGCTGACGGCCCGCATGGATATTCACCCGGAGAACTATTCCATTCTGCAAAAAGGCGAATGAGAGTTTGATAAAATCAGAGTTGCATCATTTTTTATTTTATGCTAAAATAATTAGGTATGTTGGCGGTCCTCTGGACGGATTGTTTCAATCTGCCACGAACGTCGAAAATAGGAGGAACAATATAAATGAACATTATTCAGGCTTTAGAACAGGAACAGCTCCGCTCGGATATTCCCAACTTTGCCCCTGGTGATACGGTACGTGTACACGTAAAGGTCGTCGAGGGTACGCGCGAGCGTATTCAGATGTTTGAAGGCGTCGTTATTGGCCGTCAGGGCACTGGTGTGCGCGAGACTTTCACGGTGCGCCGCGTTTCTTATGGCGTAGGCGTTGAGCGTACGTTCCCGGTCCATTCTCCGAGATTGGAAAAAATTGACGTAGTACGTAAGGGCATTGTGCGCCGGGCAAAATTGTACTATCTGCGCAATCTTACTGGTAAAGCAGCTCGTATTAAAGAAAAGCATTAATGGTGAAAATAGGGACTGGAAGCAGTCCCTATTTGTTTCTTTTCGGGAGGTCATGATATGGGGTCATTAGGTGAAGAAGTAAAAGACTGGATCGTTTCAATTGTTATTGCTGTCGTTCTAGCCTTCTTTATCCGTTATTTTATTGTTGAGCTTTATCTTGTTGACGGACCATCGATGCGTCCAACACTGCAAAACGCTGAGCGCTTGGTAGTCAATAAGTTCATATATCGCTTTCGGGCACCGGAGCGCGGAGAAATTTTGGTGTTTCGCTATCCGCGGGATCCCAGCCGCGATTTTATTAAACGCGTTATTGCGATTCCCGGCGATACGATCGAAATCAAGGATGGCCGTGTTTTTGTCAATCAGCAGCTGATGAATGAGCCTTATATCCTCAGCAAGACACGCGGTGATTATCCTTTATCGACGGTGCCGGAAGGCCATATTTTTGTGATGGGGGATAACCGAAACAATTCCGAGGACAGTCGGTTTGCCGATGTAGGTTTTGTGCCGTATGACCTCATTAAAGGAAAAGCAGTATTGGTATTTTGGCCATTTGATCAATTCAAATCACTGCCCTGATCATATACTTGCATTTGGCGGCAGTGTGTGCTACTATAATAGCGTAATAAGAAATAAAAGAAATATGTTTTGAGTCTTTGGGGTTGGGGGAAGTTCCCTACCGGCGGTTATAGCCCGCAAGCCATTTGGCACGATCTGGTGAATGGTGGCAGCATAACAATAGGGTGGCAACGATTAACGCAAGCGGTTATCTTTTGAGAGATAGCCGCTTTTTTATTTTGTCTGATAAGCGTATACTTAGGATAAAATAATTATAAAGGCGGTGCTTTACGATGGGAGATCAGAATAAATTAGCAGACTCTTTATTACAAAAAATCAAAGCAAACCAGCCAGAAGAAATTTTAAAAACAGACAAAGACTGTCAAAGTACAATAGTAAAGGGAAATATTATAAAAAATTTTCTTTATTCACTTTTGTATCGTCCAATTAAAAGAGATACAAAAGATCAAATTATTTCCGATATACAGATGATTGCATTATATGGCGAATGGGGCAGTGGGAAAACGTCTTTGATGAAGTATATTCAATCTCAGTTAGATGCAGGTAATTCATTTAAAACAGTATTTTTTCCTGCATGGGAGATGGAAAAGGATAATAATTTGGCGTTGTCATTATTGGAATCCATTATTGGATCAGAGAATACCATCAATACGACAAATATAAAGACCGCACTTTTGGCAATAGGTAGGGGCCTATCTGTAAATATAGGCCCAGTGAAGATTAATTGTAAAGATATAATTCAATCTGTGGAAAATTACAAAACACGTATCACAGACGAGAGTTCTTTTATAAAAATTAATAATTTTAAAAATCAATATTGCGACCTTGAAAAAAATATATTAGAAAAAGTAAACCGTAGAAAACTTCTTGTTTTTATTGATGATTTAGATCGTTGTGAACCGGAAAACGTACTAGACTTGTTATCGGCGATAAAATTATTTTTTACCTTTAGTAATAGGACAATTTTTATTTGTGGCTTAGACGAAAAGGCAGTTGATGAAGCTGTTAAAGTTAAGTATGGTAATGTCATAAAAGCTGGGGAATATATGGAAAAAATATTTGATATATCTTTTGATATACCTACTCCTGACATAAATAAAATCATCAAGTCTTATTTTGAAGATATGCCTGAAGCGATTATAAATATACAAAATTTTTTTAAAGAAATGCATTTCACCAATCCACGACATATAAAGAAGATACTTAATAAATATTTGTTGCTTCGTTATTATCAGGAAAGTAAATTAGATCAAGATGGGTTAATACCGAAGCAAAATAGATTTTTTTTCCTGTGTCTTACGTTGTTCATTATTATGCTATATAAATTTGAACCGAAGAATTTTGAAATGCTTCGTAATTACGATCAAAAATTACAACATATGAAATATTCTACCGATCAAGGAGAACTGCTTGATTACTTTGATAATTTATCAACTATTAATGTATATAAATATCCGAGTGGAAGTTTAAAGGCTATTCATCAATATGGATTGGATAAATCTACAGGTTTAAAAAACGATGAATTTTTAATAAAAATCATAACATTATTTGCGCCATATATTGTACAAATGAATCTTATTGATATGCATACTTTTAGCCAGTTAAAAGAAAAAAAGAAAAAATATATTGAACAATTTTCTAATGACGAAACAATTGGTTTACCAGCTTTTTTTTGTCACTATATTAGTTTGCATTCTAATATTTTAGATAATCTTATCAAAGATAGTGACTATCGTCTTTGGAATATTTTTGACATGGCTGAACGATATTTATAAAAGGTGATGGTGCTTTATGAAAACTTATAATCATAAGATACTTATATAATTTATAATATTGACAGGAATTTTTCTTTATAACATGGCAGCTAATTCAAATAATGATGGAGGTATAAGTATGTTTGCAGGGATATTTAATTCAGACAATAGCGGTATAATACAAGCTGGCATTGCTTTTCTGGCATTAGCCTTTTCTGTTTATAATATGTATCAGCAAAAGAAAAGTACACAACGGCAGATAAATTTGTCTCTATATGAGAAAAGGTATAAAATTTATCAAGATGTCATTAAACTGCTGGATACGGTTACACATAAATACCAATTACCAGCGGTAGTTTCAGATCCTAAAAATTTATATGCATATATTCAAAAGGTCGGACAAGCTAACTGTACATTTCAGTATTCTTCACAAGAAAGAGAATTTTTATTAGATACTGATACATTACAATATATTCAGAGTATTATTGATGCAATTACTCACTTCTGCGGTATAGTTGAGGTTGAATTTGAAAATAGGAATTATAATATTGCTGTTGCTGAATTAAACAAATTAGAACAAAAACTAAATGGGGAAATTAAAGATCATTTTCAGACATATCTTGATTTTAAAAAAATATAATTTACAGGCGGTTATCTTTTGAGAGATAGCCGCTTTTTTATTTTGTGTAAAAGACGTTATTTGCCGCTGAAACTTCACCGGATCGATTATAAGCTGTTTTCTTTATGCTTTGGTATAAGTTTATGAGTATGCTGCTTTTCGTCGCCTATAATTGATTCTAGGCAGCGCATTAAATAGCAGAATATTCAGTTTTATTTGCAGATAAGGAGAAGATAATAACAAGCCGCTTCGTGCCTGAGATATTATCTTTTTTATTTGGCCGCGTTATATAAATTTAAAATCTGCATAAAATTGTGCTGCTGAATCTAGTAGGCCCATTTAGGCCCACTTATTTTTTATGATTAATTGATAAAATAAGCTGCCGCCATAAAAAAAGATTATCTCAGGTGTGCAGGATAGATTTAGTTTATTTTTCTACATTGCCCAAAAAGCTAAAGTTGCCCTTGATCTTGATTTTCTAACACAAATAAAAAAGAAAATAGCCTACTCCAGCTAATTATCTAGGCGCACCCTCAAGGGGGCGGCGTATATCTGCCGTAAGGCCGAACAAGACGCGAATAGCGTCGCCGTGAGTCATGGCTAGTGCTGGCATAAGCCAGCCATCGATAATCTGTCACAGCAGCATAATTTATAGAACGTATATTCTTAGCTTTTATTTTTGCGAAGACCTACATAATAATAAACCTATAGTAACTTGTCGCAGATTTCAGCGTTTTTTTTGAGACAAATCCAGTAATGACGCGGTTTCAAGGCCAATAATGGCATGGTACAGATTTGTACCTTTTTTGCGGCAAAAAGAGACAGATTTGTACTTTTTTATATAATTATAATTTATGATAGAATACATTTGATATAAATAATAATCGCACTAGACGCCGTAACGATTAAAAGCGTATGATGATTGTATAGGGTAATTTTAATCTATTTTTTAGAAAATTTAAGGAAGTGATGTGTAATAGGATAATAATAAACGTAATGACATTTCTGTAACAATTAACATTTTTATTGCAGAAAGGATGTCATTACAGATGAAGCAATCAAACACGACAAGCAATTTTACGGACAGGGAGGGAGTTATCAATTACTCTACCGACGTTAATTATTGGGATGAGAAAAAAGGTAAATATAGAATTTTTAGCGGCAAAGATAAAATCTCAATATACAGAGATACAGACTTGATAGAAGCTTTCGGAAACAAATACGATGATTTAGGACGACTTTTCAAGCTTATCAATAGTATGGATTCTAATAATATGCTTGGAATTTATGACAGACATCTCAAACATTATCAACCGGTCACAAACAAGCAGATGCTATATGATATGCTGGGGCTAACTAATCATAGCAGGGCAGCTAAATTTTATGATAGATTGAGAGAAATCGAATTATTGAAGGAATGGCATAATGACGATGGTGAGACAGTGTATTACATTAACCCAGTCTATACGATGGCTGATCGAGGAATAACTTTGACGGTCTATAAGCTGTTTTATAAAGAACTAAATCGCGTTCTTCCGTATAAAGCCCGTATTTCATTGCAAGCATTATGCAGCAATCCAGCAGCTGACAATAGTCAGGTAGTAACTTATGATGATGCTGATAATGTTTTTGTAGACGGAGTTTTGTATGATTCTGACAAAAATAAAATTATTTCAGAACCAGAAGAAGAAAAACAAGCTATTTTTAATGAATATATTCTGGAAAATAAACCAGCAAAAACCTATCAGATTATCAATAGCGGCATGGTTGCGCATGATATGACTATAGACAACGACACTTATTTCTTGGTCAACGAAATTTCTGGATATAAACAAACTAAACCAGCCAATGCTGATATTATTGGTTATCGTAGCTGGTACATCGATATAGACTGTGGTAAAGATTCAGATGGGCAGTATTTCAGTCTTGAGGAAGTATCGGCACGCAAACAGCAGATCAAGACTGTTATTGACTGCTTACCAACACCTACAGCAATCATAGACACGCGTAATGGCTATCATGTATACTATGCTTGTTTCGGTGTTGATGATTCCGCAGTATGGCAACAATTGGAGGATAAGTTGATTAGTATAACTAAGATAGCCGATCCCGCAGTAAGAGATGCAGCAAGAGTATTGAGAATGCCCGGTAGCGTATGGATAAAGTCTCATACTGGACTACCGCCGTATCCGGTATCAATATTAGCGGCCAACAGACAGGCTTATGATATTGATAGCTTTCGGCAGCAGTTAGACGATTGCGCTAGTGATATACAGACAGCGGCAGATACTTATATTGCTATGTATCCAATCGCAGCCAATCAGCAGCATCATAATATGGCAGCAGCAGTCCCAGCAGAACATCAATCAAGACGTGTGCAGGCAATCATAGATTTATCTTTGGATACTTTCGACGTTCCAGAACCGCAAGAAGTTAATAATGTTAAGGAGTATTTGCGCCAACAGAACATGGCTGATTTCTTACAGATTGCTAATCCAGCAAGTTTCTGCTGCATACTTCATGATGACCATAATCCTTCTGCTTCCATCTATCATAATGAATCAGGCTATAGATACTATTGCGCTAATGCTGCTTGCATAGGTCACGGAGACGGTCATGGCGCAGATATAATAGATGTTGTTAAGGCACTGTCAGGATGCAAGTATCGTCATGCAGTCAATTATCTAACGCAGATTTATAACATCAAAGAAAGTAAAAATCAGACCGCAGCATAATGATTATTGTAGTCTCTGTTTTTATGGCAGGGGCTACTTTATTTTTGTACTGAGGTATGAATTGTATTTCCTTTTTCTAGTGATATAATATATTTAGAAATGCATTAAAATATGGAGGTAATCTTATGGATAATAATGCCGCAAAAGAAGTAACGATGCCTTTATTAGAAAATGGGTTGGATTTTATTTTACATGGTCTTAATGAGTTATCAGAAATGGATAAAAAACCCAACAACGGGAAATATGCGATTTTACATATACATGCAGGAACTGAACTTGTGTTAAAGGAACGACTTAGACAAGAACATTGGAGTTTAATATTTTCTAAAGAACCAGATATAAAAGCATATAATTCTGGCGATTTTTTAGGAATTTATATGGATGAATGTATTAAGCGTTTGGATAAAGTTTGCGGTATTGTTTTTCCCAAAAATGATATAAATGCATTAGATACTTTACGTAAAAGAAGAAATAAAATTGAACATTTTAAGGCAAGTTATAACTCAGAATCGTTGAGTTCTATAATTGTTAATGCATTAAGTGTATTACTAAACTTTATAAATAGTCATTTTGAAGAAGATGCGTTATCGATAGAAGAAAGTACGCTTTTAAAAGATATTCGTCAAAAAGTAGGGAACATAGAAGAATTTGTGAGTATCAAAATGAAAGAAATATCAACAGAGTTATTGAAACATAAAAACATTGTAGGATGTCCTGTTTGTCATCAAAAGGCAGCTATTCCTGATGAGGGACTTGAATGTTTATTCTGTGGAACAAAAATTAACGATCCAGAAGAAGCAGCAAATGCTTATCTGACTGATTACCTTGGATTATCAGATTATGAAATAGTTAAAGAAGGTGGAGAATGGCCTTTGTATGAATGCCCTGATTGTGAAAATGAAACAATGGTTTATGACGAAGATGGACATTATATTTGCTTCAATTGTGGGATTATATATAACGATTCAGATTTGACTGCATGTTCTGAATGCGGAAAATTATTTGTCGCTACAGAAGATAATGATGGAATAGACCTTTGTGAAAATTGTATAGATTATAAAATAAATAAAGATTAATCAAAATATATTTGGACCAAAAAGATAGTTAAAACAAACTAAAAAATATACAGATAGAGGGGATTATTATGGCTGGTGGAGATTTTTCAAGTTTAAATAAAAGGATAGAAAAGTTTAATAGAGATATTCCAACACTTATATTAGATATATCGCGTCCTAAAGAAGTGAAAAATGATAAAACTAAATTTAATTCATATAGAGAAATGATAAAAAAAATGATACATGACATAACGCAACGAATAAATGATGGTACTATCATTTGTTCGGATATAGATATGCATCTTTCTGAATTACAAATTCCAGATAAAAATGGGCATTTAGAAGAATGGAAATCTAAAAAAAATATAATAGAAGCAAAAATAGTTGACCTAAAAAACAGACGAATATACTATGAAAATGTTCTTAGAGAGTTATAATAAAAAGTGATAATTATTTGATTGTTTTTTAGCGTATCTATATAAGTACGCTATTTATACTCTAAATATTATGACATAACTTTTTGATTTCATAATATCAGCACCAACTTTAATCGGTTGGTGCTTTTTTATGCCCAAAATTAAAAAAATATTTTTAGAGAAATGTGTATAAAGCAAATGAATCGGGTAATGGTATAGGTGTAAAAAAATAAAACAAAAAAGAATGGAGACTTAAAAATGGAAAAAGAAATTATTAAGATTGAAACGTTAGAAAATGGAGTACAGGCGGTGAGTGCTAGGGAGTTATATCAGTTTTTGGAAAGCAAAGAACGTTTTAGCAAATGGTTCAGCAAAGTTATAGATTATGGGTTTGTTGAAAACGAAGATTATGCCCCGTACCAAATGGTACACCCCCAAAACGGACAGGAACTTATAGATTATGTAATGACTCTGGACATGGCAAAAGAGGCGGCAATGGTGTCAAAGCTTCCTAAAGGAAAGCAAGCCCGCCAGTATTTCATAGAATGCGAACGCCAGCTTAAAATTATGCAGCAGGATAGTTATATGATTTCTGATCCGGTTACCCGCGCACAAAAATGGATTAAGGAAGAACAAGAACGTCAGAGATTAGCAGAGTTAACACAACAACAAGCGGCAACTCTTGCAGCAGCAGCACCTAAGCTTGAATATCACGACAGAGTTCTACAGGCATCTAACGGTGTTAATACGCGAGAAGTAGCCGCAGATTATGGGCTTAGTGCCATTAAGTTGAACCGTATATTATGTGGGTTGCATATTCAATATAAACGCGATGGACGGTACTACTTATATAGCAGGTATATTGATAAGGGATATGTAGAGAGTAAAACTGATACCTATGACCATGATACCAAAGTTAAAACTTCAATGAAATGGACACAAGAAGGCCGGGAATTTATTTTTCGACAACTTCATGAGATCGGTATAAATCCAGTAGGATATGATGATGATGATGAAATGTAAAAAATATTTTTAGAATCTGTGTAAATAGAAAAATGAAATAGTAATAATGCTTATGTAAAACAAATAAAACAAAAGGAAGTAATAGAATGGACACAATACTTATGGCAGAGATTTGCATTATGTATTTCCTTATGGGAATGTTAGCCGGGCCAATGTTATTGATATTTTATTTGACAAAAATTGAAGAAAAAACAAAGGAGAAAAAATAATATGTACACTATTGAATTGATTGGGAAAAATGGAGTAAAACGTTATAACGCCGAAGATGAATACGAATATAACTACATGATTCATGTTATGGATGCTGCTGCTAATAAATTAGATAACCAGCAACAAGCTGCGGCAGTTGCCACAAAAATATATGATGCCGGATTATTAATTGATAAGGGCGAGATTATGCAGGCTGATGCATTGCTTGATAGTATAGACGGCAGCAAGTATCTGGATTCTGATGATTTAATTTCTATAGCTTGCATGAGACGGCAGATCAGAGAACAATATGCAATGTTAGTTCATGAGGTAACAGAAAATGATAAAGATAAATAAGATAACCGATAGTTTTCGGACTGGCGCAGCAGCAGAAGAATTAGCCGCAGCACATATAGCCGCAGCTGGATGGCAATTAGTTGATGTTCGCAGCATTAGATACTATCAGATCCGTGACATAGATTATATCTTATGCAGTTCAGATGGCGCACAACAGTACACAATGGACATCAAAACAGATAAGTGCTATGGAACAGGTAACTATGCGATAGAGATAACCAGTAATGTAGAACGTAATACATTAGGTTGGGTATATACCAGCAAGGCAGACTATATCTGTATTATATATCCGGTATCAGCAGATACATATGAATATCATATCATTAATCTTCCCATATTAAGGCAATGGCTTACGGATAACATTTCTAATTGTAGAAAGATAACCAACAGTACACGCGCCGCGCATGGAGACAAGGTGTTATATCATAGCAAGTTTGTTTTAATCAACAGAAAAATGTTACAAACAGGATCAACAGCAGTAGAAGAAATTAAACAAATAAAAGAAGAAAATGCAGCATAATCGGAGGAAAAATAATGACTAAAAATGAGATAGCAATGGATAACGCAATAGATTATAATGACTGGCATGATATTAAGCGTTGCATAAGACAGATAGATAAGTTGCAGCATACAGCGGAAGCTGGCAATATGACAGCGGCAGTTATCTATACCGATATATTATCAACGTTCCGCAGATTATCAATACGCCAGAAACAATGTATTAAGCTGGTCATGTTGCAAGGTTATACGATTGAGGATGCAGCAGTACGATTAGATATAAGCCATCAATGTGTTGCAGATCATATTAAGACGGCTTGTCAACGCATAAGTTATATACTGGAGGACATCAATCATGGTTAACTGTAACAGCCACATAGATATAATTAACGCCGCATACATTAGATTGTTCCTCTTCTTATTGGCATCATCTAAATCTCCAGAACAATATGATGCGCTAGTAGATTATTATTTATTTAACGGGAAACGGCCAGTAAAATATAAAAATAAAGATAGCATAAAAATTAATAAAGGAAAGCTTTTAAAATTAGCTTTTTTATTTTAAAATGAGGTTATATGTTAATGGATGAAAAAGAGTTATTGAAACGTTTAGCAGCCGCAAAAACTCAAAATGAATATGACAAATTAATCGACAGATACATATTTAAAATTGATAAAAAACATAGGAATACTAAAAAGCGACGACGAGATGAAGAAAATATATTATCGACAAATCAAATTGCAGAAATTAAGAAAATAGAAAAACCTTATGATTTTTCAAAGCCGTGGTTATAATCCGGGGCTTTATTTTTTTTATAAAATAGTTGATGAATTATAAATACAGAGTTATAATGATGGTGTTCGTAAAAAATCGTGCACTCAGTGCACGGGAAAAAGGAGTTATAATAAAATGGATAAAAAAGCAAAATGGCAAACAAAAACGGATTTATTTATCGACATCGAAAAAATCTATGTTGATAAAGCTGCAAAAGATGCTGACATTAGGACAGCAGCCGCGTTGATAGGGGAAAAATATAAACAAAAGCATGATGAGGAGTACGAAGCATTAAAAAACAGCATAAAGATTAATGGACAAATTCAGCCAATTGTACTAAGAGTATTAGACAGCGGCGAAAAAAAAGAACATGATCTAAGTGATAATGATGAAGGTTATGCAGTCTTATCTGGCCGCAACCGTGTACAGGTTTTCAAAGACTTGTATAAAGAAACACAAAAAGATGAGTATACAAGGATATTAGCAGTTATCTATGATAGAGATGACAATGACAAGAGGGTAGCCGCAATTAGTAATTTTTCACGCGTTGAAATGTCAGAATTGGACAAGAAAAAAATAGTAGATGAATTATTCAAAAAAGAAAACAGTATGAAAAAAGTAGGCAATATATTAGGAATATCTAAATCTTATGTAAATAAGCTGCTGCATATGAAGCAAGAAACTGACGAAATAAGACGGCCTGAGTCAATAACAGGATATATCAGTGATGATGGAAAATATAAATTGGATGATATAGAGTCGGCATTAGCAAGTATCAACAAAATTAAAGAGAGTAACTTAAAACTATCAACAAGAATCGAAGCCCTTGATAAGCTTAAAAGTATTAAAGTCTTGTTGGATTATGCTATCAAGGATGCAGAGTCTGACGAGAAAATAAAAAAGCAACGTAAAATAGATAAAATTACAAAAGACATTATTGCTTTAGAAGAACAATCAAAAGAAATAAAAAGAGATAGCACAAAAGAAAAATACGAAACAAAAATTGCAGAAAAAAGAGAAGAACTTAAAAAACTTATGAAATGAACTTGCAAAACAGTCATCAAACCACCTATATAATGAGAGATATTTTTAAGTCGTTGATATTTAATCAGCGGCTTATTTTTTATCTAAAATTAAATATAGTATACTTTTTTATTCGGCGGCAACTTACTTTTCATATAAAGTTTATTTGACATATAATTTCATCCTCCTTTTTTAACATATAATGACACTCCTTCTTTTTGTTTTGTTATCTGCCGCCGGATAAAAAAGTATATTATCAATTGGTGGTGATGAATAAGATGAGGTATGAACTATATAATGATGACTGTTTAGTTAAGATGCAGGATATACCAGATAGCAGCATACAACTAATCTGTACTGATCCACCTTATGCATCCACGGAATGCAAATGGGATAAACTTCCAGACATAAGATTGTTGTTTAAGCAGTGGAAACGAATCTTGACAGTTAATGGAACAATAGTTATGACAATGGCTTTTCCAGCGGCGATAGACTTCTTAAATGCGGGAAAAGACATCTTTAGGTACGATGCTGTTTGGGTAAAATCAAATAAAACTAATTTTGCAAACGCTAAAAATAAACTTATGCGGCAGCACGAAAATATATTAATTTTTTCCAAAGGCACAACGGCAAACGGCAGTAAGAATAAAATGATTTATAACCCGCAAGGCTTGATAGAGATTAACAAAAATAAAATAAACAACAAAGAAAATAGTAAAATAGGTATCCGTGATAACTATATAGGTCATCAATACATACAGCAATATACCAATTACCCAACTACTCTAATTGATATAAACGGTTCACAAAATCATACCAAACATTCAACAGAGAAACCAGTTGAACTTATGGAATATCTTATAAAGACTTATAGCAATGCAGGAGATAAAGTATTAGATTGCTTTGCTGGTTCAGGTACAACAGGTATAGCAGCAATTCATACAGACCGTTATCCAATTCTTATAGAAAAAGATGAACATTGGTATGAAGTCAGTAAGGAAAGAATTTTGTCTACTGAGTAGACTTTTTTTATTTTAGGGTGAATCTATATGGCACAAGATTTTGCTAAACAATTTTATAGTTCTAAAGAATGGAAACGAGTTCGTAAACAAGTTTTAGAAGAATCATATTATATATGTGCAAGATGCCATAGACCTTCTAAAGAGTTAATTGTCCATCATAAGATTAAGCTGACACCTTTAAACATAAATAATCCAGACATAACACTTAACACTGATAATCTTATACCGTTATGTATAAACTGCCATAATATAATTCATGGATACGAACAGGAAAGACAGTGTAAATTTGACAGCGAAGGAAATCTTATCGGTATAACTGATAAGTCCCCCCGGTAAAAAGCTGAAAAGCCTTGCTACATAAGACCGGGTATAGCCTCTAATTTAATACATGCGTCTTTTTTGTAGGCGGTGTAGGTTAAAATTCAGCTGGTATCCGTAAAGAAGGTAAATAAAATGGAAGAAATCGACAAATCAAAACAAATACATAAAGAAGTCAACAAATTAAAAAAGATATATAAAGATGTTGACACCGATAAGAAAAAAGCAGTTGAATCCCTGATCGCTAATGCTGCATGGATGGCAGTATCATTGGATGAGTTGCGCCAGCAGATTGACGAAAACGGATACGAAGAAGTTTACACCAACGGCGCTAACCAATGCGGCAAAAAAGACAGCGTAGCTGTTAAAACATATAACACAATGATAAAAAATTATAATTCTACCATAAAATTGTTACTAGATCAGTTGCCGCAGCAAGAACAAGCACAGACAGGCGATAAGTTGGCGCAGTTTCTAATTAAGAAGTGATTTACCTATGGATAACTACATAGAAGAATATTATAACGAGATTGTTTCCGGCAAAGTAACAGTTTCCAATAAAGTAAGAAGAACGTATAAGCACCTTGTGAATAACATTAAGAATCCGCAGGGTGCTTTTCATTTTGACGAAAACAAAGCTGATCGGGCGATTGAGTTTATTCAAACTTTTTGCCATCTAAGCAAAGGTAAGACTGGCGGCAAACTGATTGAATTAGAACTATGGCAAAAAGCATTAGTTTCTGCTATCTTCGGCTTTGTTGATGCTAATGATCTGCGCCAATATCGCGAAGTCTTGTTATTGGTAGGCCGGAAGAATGGTAAATCAGCATTGGAGTCTGCTATCGCATTATATTGTCTGATTGCTGATAGCGAATCAGCCCCGGAGATATATTCAGTAGCAACGAAAAGAGAACAAGCGCGTGTCGTCTGGGATGAAACAGTAAGAATGATAAAGAAGTCGCCGGAAATCCACAAATACTGCAAAACCAGAGTAGGCGACATCTATTGCAGCATTAACGATGGTATTTATAAGCCGTTGGCGAGTGATTCAAATACGCTGGATGGCTTGAATGTGTCGTGTGCCTTAATTGATGAATTACACGCATGGCGCGACAGTAATTTATATGATGTTGTTGCTGATGGAATGACCGCAAGACAGCAACCATTAATCATAATCGCCAGTACGGCAGGTTTCGTTAGAGAAAATATATACGACAAAAAATATAAACAGGCAGTAGACACAATCAACGGTTATGACGGCATAGGCGATTATAAAGACGATAGATTTCTGCCGATAATCTACGAATTAGATGATAAAGAAGAATGGAAAAACTGTAATTGTTGGTTAAAAGCTAATCCGGGTCTTGGAACAATTAAAGATTATGCACAACTTGCAGAAAAAGTCCAACGTGCAAAAGCTGGACATAAAGACATCAAAGACCTTTTGACCAAAGATTTTAATTTGCCTGAGACATCCAGCCAGTCTTATCTTGATTGGTCAGACATAAAAAACGAAGCAACGTTTAACGCATTAGATTTAAAACCTAATTATGGCATTGGCGGTTTCGACTTGTCACAAACCACGGACTTAACAAGTGCCGTTGTTATCTTCCGTATCCCGAATGATGAAAACATATACGTCTTAACAAAAAGCTGGATAACTTCTGATGCATTAGAACGCCGGGAACAAGAAGATAAAGTGCCATATCGTCAGTGGATAAATAAAGATTATCTACGTATATCAGATGGCCATATCATTGACTACCATATGATTGTCCAATGGTTTCAAGAGATTCAAGATAAATATGGAATCTATTTATATAAAATAGGCTATGACCGTTACGGCGCATCATATTTAACGCAGGAAATGCAAGATATATATGGCGAGTCAACTATGGATATGGTAATTCAAGGCGCAAAAACGTTATCTATTCCTTTGCAAAACTTAAAAGCAGAACTTAAAGCGAAGCATATCGTATACAATAACAATCCTATTATGGCTTGGTGCTTGGCCAATCTTAAAGTTAAACAGGATACAAACGGGAATCTGCAACCGACGAAAGATAGAAGCGATAAGACAAGAGACGATGCAGCGATGGCGCTGTTAGATGCCTATACGTCGTACCTAAGAAATATGGAGGATTATTTAAACTTAATCTGAAAGAATAGGGGGTGAAAAATTGATAAATTTTAGAAGTATGTTTAGCAATGTTTTCGGCAAGCCTGACCATAGCACGGATTTAGTCACACAGCAAATTAAGTTGTTAAACAGTTATGATAATTATTTTGTGCCTTATGACGGCAATAGTTATGATGATGCAACTGTTAGAACGTGTATAGATGCTATTGCGAGAAACGCCGCTAAACTTAGACCGGCCCATATAAGACGACAAAACAATAAAGTCATCAATGCGGCCAGCAGTTTAGACAGTTTGCTTAGTACACGCCCCAACGAATACATGAGTTCTTATGATTTTTTATACAAATTGGTAACGCAGTTATACAGTTATAATAATGCTTTTGCCTATGTAAAAACGGATGGCAGCGGAAATGTTTTGGGTATATATCCGATCAATTATAATTCTTTAGAACTGAGAGAGTATCAACAAGAATTATATTGTAGATTTACGTTTGGTCAATCCGGCCAGATTACCGTACCTTATACAAGCTTGATACATTTACGCCGTCATTTCAACAGAGGGGACATCTTTGGGGAATCTAACGAACAGCCGTTACAGCAGCCCCTTAATATTTTAAATACATTGAAGCAGGCTTTGGAAAATGCAGTTAAAAATTGCACTAAATTAAGAGGTTATTTAAAATTAGCTGGAATATTGAAGCCGGATGACCAAAAAAATGTGCTGGATGATTTTACATCTAAATTTATATCAGTTAATGGCGTTAATGCTGGTTCTGGAATAGCCATTCTTGATTCAAAAACAGATTACCATGAGTTAACAAGTGATATAAAAACAGCAGATAACGAACAGATGTCATATTGCAGGGAAGATATATACAGATACTTCGGCTTGAGTGAAAAAATTATTACGAACAGCTATACGGAAGAAGAATGGACAGCATTCTACGAAAGTGTTATTGAACCTATAGCCATTCAACTTTCACAAGAATTTACCGCAAAGATATTTAGCGAGAGAGAAAAAGGATATGGAAATGAGGTCGTATTCCAAAGTAACCGATTAGAATATGCTTCTCTTAAATCCAAAACAAGCATGATTCAGGTCTTGCAGCAGACAGGTATTCTTACGATTAACGAGGCCCGCGCAATATTCGGATTTGACGCGATTCCTGATGGAGATAAGCGCTTAGTATCGCTAAATTATGTAGATTCAGATAAACAAAATAAATATCAGGTTGGTACAGATGATAGTGCAGGAGGTGACAACGATGGAGATTAAGAAAGAATATAGATCAGCAACTCTTGCAGCGGATGATAATAATGACTTACTTGTTACTGGATATGCAGCTGTTCTGGAACAACCAACAATTATATGCACGATAGACGGCGTTAATTATTTTGAGGTTATAGACAAGAACGCTTTTGACGGATGTGATTATAAGGATGTTCCCTTTAAATATAATCATAGTGATAACTTTTTAGTTTTAGCGCGCACACGTAACAAGACATTACAACTTAGTGTAGATAATACGGGTTTGTTGATTAAAGCTAATCTTGCGCCGGTACAGGCCGGTAAAGACTTATACGGTTTAATCCAGCGCGGCGATATAGATAAGATGTCATTCGGATTCAGCGTAAATCAAGATTCTTACGATCAGCAAACCCATACGCGCCGCATCTTATCCATAAATAAAATATGGGATGTGTCAGCAGTAGACACGCCAGCATATGATGGGACATCAATCCAGACAGATGACGGCGGCAATATAAGCGCACGAGATTATTTTTCCGCTAAAGCTGAAATGGAACAAAAGATCAAGGATGCAGAAATACGAAAACGGCTTATATTGATGACTTTTTAAGCTATATAAACATACCTAAAGCTTATAAAAATCGCTTAGACGGCCTCCTACGAGGTCGTTTTTTTTAGTTAAAATTTTTAAATTGCTTATATAGCCGGATGGCAAATATAAAAAAGCTGGATAGCCGCAATAGTATAAACAAAAAAATATGAGGTGTAAATAATGGATAAACGTTTGAAAGAGATTAATGCGCGTAAAATTGAGATTCGTTCCGCATTAAAAGATGACACACAAAAGCTTGATCTGGAAAAGATACAGGCTGAATTAGAATCCCTTGAAAAAGAGGAAATTGAAATCCGCAAGAAGCAAGAAATCGCTAATAAAATCAACGTTGGCAAAATTACAACTACAGAGATAAAGAAACCAGAACAGGAGATCAGAAAAATGGATAAACACGGATTAGATAGTATCGAATATAGACAGGCTTTTATGGAGTTTGCAAAAACCGGTGAAATGGCGCAAGAGTTCCGCAGTGTAGCACTTACGGGCGCTAATAGTGCAGTAATTCCTCAGACGGTTCTCAATCAGATTATAGAGAAGGTTGAAAGCTATGGTAATTTGCTGCCGCTGGTTAGCTATATGAATTACCCGGCAGGCGTAAGTATTCCAACCAGCGAGTTAACAAGCCCGGCAGTATTCACGACGGATTCAGCGCTTGCTACTAATGGAGTAGCAGTTGATGGTAAGACCACCGGCAGCGTAGTTTTCAGCGCATTCCCGCTTGTGAAAGCAATCGGTTTATCTTTCATGGCACAGGTTCAGTCTTTAAGCGCTTTTGAATCTTCTATTGCAAGCAACGTCAGCAAAGCAATGGCAAAAGGATTAGAAAATGCAATCATTAATGGCAGCGGGACTGGCGCACCTACAGGTATATTGAAAGCAACAGCAGCCGCGACAGTATCTTTAGGCGCAACTCTTGCATATAAAGATATTATTGCGATTAAAAAAGCTATTCCTACCGCTTACCGTGACGGTGCAGTTCTCGTAATGAATGAAGCTACGTTCTATGATTTTATGGGAATCACGGACGCACAGGGCCAGCCAGTCGCACGCATGAACATGGGTATCGACGGGGATGCAGCTTACCAGATTATGGGCACTAAGGTTATTACTACGGATTGGATGCCGTCGCTTGACGCTGCTGCTGCTGGCGGGACGGTTGCTTTCGTGGCGCAGATGGACAAGTATATTATCAATACTGCCTATAACATCGACCTTGTAACGTATGTAGAACAGACTACTCGCAACAAGGTATATCAGTCTTTCGCGGCAGTTGATGGAAAGATGGTTGACGCTAACGGCCTTGTTTTCATTAATAAAAAATCTGCATAAGGTATAAACATATAGGTCGGCTTTCAAACGTCGCTTAGAATCGAAATATGGAAGCCGATTTTTTTATAGTTGGTGAATAAAATGACATTGGATGAAATAAAATTATTTCTTCGCGTTGATGGAACGGAAGAAGATGCCTTAATCACTTCATTGCAACAAGCCGCAGTCCGTTATATGCAGAACACCACTGGCAAAGCTTATGATTCAGCGAATGAACTTCATAATCTGTTAATCAAATTACTTATAGCAAATTGGTACGAGAATCGTATTGCTAATGTAGGTAATAACACGGAAGTGCCGCACAGTATAACAGCCTTGATGATACACTTAGGTCTGATAACGGAGTCTGATGTGCCATGAATATAGGGAATATGCGCTATAGAATGGCCATTAAAAAATATACGGAAATCAGCCCTGACAAAGGCTTTGGGCCAAAATGTGATTATCTTCTATATAAAACGGTTTGGTGTGAAATGTTAAAGCAAAGAATAACGCCGCAAGTAACTCAAGGTGATGGACAGGCTGTTATCGTTACACAAGGCTTTCGGATACGACCTATTGATATTAAAAAAGGCGATAAAGTAGAAGTCCAAAAGCATACGTATACCGTCATTGACGTTGATATATCTGACCCATCTTGCTATGTGCTAACTACCAAAGAGGTGCGCCCATGAGTGCATTCAAGATTAATGCCAATATAGATCAAGCCGTCTATAAGGCAACCGCAGATATTGCATTATATAATGAAAAGACACAACAGGCAATAAAATCAGCGGTTACGGATGGCGTAAATGCAATAAGAGATCAGGCGATTAGGTTAGCACCGGCAGGTTTAACCGGAAATCTTAAATCAGGAATAAAATCTGAAATGAGTCAAAACGTTGCATATGGTGTTATAAAATCGACATCGCAGCACAGCCACCTTGTTGAATTTGGCACTGGCGAAAGAATAACTTATTCAAAAAATAAACAAGCGTTAAAAATTAATGGCAGTTTTGTTCGTGGCGACATATATAACGGTAAGATGCCAGCTAAACCATTTATGCGCCCAGCTGTTGAATCAGAAAAGCCAAAGATAGAAGAAAATATAAAGAAGGTGCTGCAATGATATTGATAAGAGATATACCGCTGATTCCATTGCAAGAAGCATTATATACACTTCTAAAAAATGGTCAGTCCATTCCGATATACGGAAAAGTACCAACAGACGCAGCACTGCCTTATATAACAGTCGGTGGTATAACGGCTAAACCTATAGCAGTAAAAGATATAAATATCTGGGCAATGTCAATTACTCTTGATGTTTGGGGAAGCCCGGATGATAAAGAAGCAGTTAACGAAGCCCTAAACGATATATCAGCCTTGATTACTTTTTATGGCGAGGAATTAGCAATAGATCATTATAAGGTGATTGATGCGGAAATAGACCTAGCAGAAGTATTTCCCGCTGCTGATGGCGGTTATCACGGAAATCTAACAGCAGTTTTGAAATTAAATAAAACGAATTAGAAAGAGGTTATAAACTATGGCAATTACAGATACACAGCTTGCAGCACTTCCAGAGAATCCTAACGTAAGTGTAGCTGAAGCAGGCAAGGATACATTATTTTCGATCAATACAGGCACGACCGCAGCGCCGGTATGGACGATTATCGGTGGTCAAAGAAACACTCCATTGACTCGTAAAGCATCAACGTTGGATGGTTCTCATAAAACGTCTGGCGGTTGGGAATCTAAGATTCCCGGCTTGAAATCTTGGTCTATCGCATACAGCGGCTTACAGATTGCCAGTGACGACGGCCTAAAAGTATTGGATTATGCATATACCAATAGCAAGCAGGTTAATGTAAAATTGACTTATAAAAATGGCATGTTTAGAACTGGCTGGGCTTATATTACCGAATATGATGACGATAATGCCCACGACGCAATTAGCACCGTCAAAGTAACGCTTGAGGGCGTAGGCGCTATTAGTGATTTAACGGCACCGGCACAAGGCGCATAAATTATCGGGGGTATGTTAACAGCATATCCCCGCTTTTTTTATAGTTTTTTGGGGGTATAAATATATGGGATGACTCATAAAACCCCGTCAGAATCGAAATATGAAAGCCGAATTTTTAATAAAATGGAGAATAAAAAATGAAAAATACAGTTATGATAAAAATTGATGGTAAAGACAGAGAATTGTGCTATACAATCAAGAATCTTGCTATGTTGGAGAAGCTGATCGGTAAATCTATTACTTATCTGTTCAGCGCTGGTTCTGCTGCATTAGTACGTCAGGCAGATATTAGTTTTACCGTTGCCGGATTGGTAACGGGGCTTAATCTTAAAAATGAGGATGAAGCATATGACTTAATTGAAGCGTATTGTGAAGCCGGCGACGATCTGGATCGAATGAATGCACATATCATAAAAGCTATTGTGGCAACCGGGCTTTTTACGCGGGGGACAGCGCCGGAAAAAGAAACTGTCCCGAAGGACAAGGAAAAGGAAAAAGAATAGAATCTATGGCCGATTGGATAGATGTAACCGAAGAATCAGCCTATGCAGTAGGCATAAAGCCAGACGAATATGGTCGATTGCAGCCGCATGAATTACGTAAGATATTTAATGCTTATAAAAATAAGCAAAAAGATCAAGATTACCGGACAGCATATTTTGTATCTTGGTTAGTTAATTGTCAGCTACAAAAACCGGTATCAGCAGCACAGATAGCTGACCCATTATATGTAACGGCAGAAGATAAAGCAGCAGAAGCAGCAAAAGATAAAGAAGTCTTATTTCATGAGTTTGGTTTAAAGAAAGAAGGTAAAGCATGAGTACAATATCAGAATTACAAATAAAAATAGGCGCTGATGCAAGCGGATTATCTTCTTCTTTGAATAAAGCTAAAGGCGATATTGATAAGGCTTTTTCTGTTAATCCAGTAAATGAAATGAATCAAGCTATCGGAAATCTTAACACTTCGGTTTCCGGGGTTATCGGTAAATTTAATTCTCTTGTTGGTCTTGCTGCTACAGGATTTGGATTAAATTCTGTAATTCAGTCAGCAGTGGATGCAGGTGATGCAGTATATACGTTAGCACAGAGATTGCATATATCTGCTGGAGAAGCCGCCGAATTTTCGCGCGTTCTCAAGTTAACCGGTGGGGATGTAGGCACAGCATCAACGGCAATGATGCGGTTAGACAAAAGTTATTCTTCTAATTCTGACGAAGGTAAAAAATGTAAGGCTGTTTTGGATGCCGTAGGTGTAAGTCTTGTCGGACAAAATGGAAAACTCTTGCCGATCAATCAGCAGTTAGCTGCTTTGGCCGAAGGATACAAAAAAGCAAACGCTGCCGGTATGGGGCAAGAATATGTAATGTCAACGCTTGGCGTTCGCGGTTTATCCTTAATAACAACGCTGGAACGTTATAACGAAGCCAAAGCGTCTGCCGGTAAAGTACAAGGCATTGGGTTAAATCCGGAAGAAATGCATAAGATGGCTTTGCAGATGAAGGAAATAGAAATGCAGGCCGGACAGTTAAAAATAGCTTTTGGATCTATTTTCGTTGATCTGTTTCAAGGTCAAGGCGGGGAAATTACTACTACACTTGCATCAACAGCTAAATTGATTGCTGAAAATCGTCAGCAGATAGCCAGTACGACATCCGAAGTATTGAAGCTTTTAGCAGCTTATGAAGCCGTAAAAATCGCGGCTAAGGTAGGCAATGGGATAACCTCTGCTTTTTCAATGGCTAATACGCAAAATAATTTTGCGGCGATCAATGCAGCACAAGAAGCAGCTTTAACGGCGCAGCAAGAACGGTCAATTACTAAAAGAACTGCTATGATTGACGCGGCGGCAAAGAAGGAAGAAGCCGCATACTATAAAACGGTTGAAGCTATGGGAGTTTCCGAAGCTGAAAAGACAGCTATATTCAATGAATACTTAATTAAACGCGAACAAGCGTCAATGCAATCACAAGCGGCCATTCGTACGTCAATGACGGAAATGTATTTATCAGAAGCCACAGCCGCGACGGAATCCGCAGCTGTACAAACCGCAGCCATTACGAAAACCGGAGAAACAGCAGTTGCAGCACAGACAGCAGCCGCCGCAGCACAGACAGCAGCAGCCGCAGCAACGGAAGGTAATACTGCCGCTAATATTACATTGGCTGAAGCTGAAACGGTTGCTGGTAATGCCGGTGCTACAGCAGCAGCGAGACAGGCCAGCGGTACAGTTGTTGCAACGTCAAGAGTCAAAACATTAATATCTGCCGTATATGCATTGGCCGGCGGCTGGATGGGTGTTGCTGCTGCTATTGCGTATGCAGGCTATAAGTTGGTTAATTATCGCGCCGAAAAACAGGCAGAACAAGAATCTCATGAGTATTATGTAGGCGGCCAAAAATATACAGAACAAGACGGCACTTATTATCAGGATAGTTATGATTATGACAATACAGACGTTGATGGTATGCCTGCTACGGTACAATCTCAAGTAACAGACGCAGATACACTGGATGCCCTTAATTCTGCTTGGTTTGACCGTCATAAAGATGATCCGGATTATAAAACTCAATTAGCAAAAGAGGATGCAGACGCAAGACAAGCAGAAATTGACCAACAAAACGAAGATTTAGCCGATGCATTGAAAGCTGCAACAGCTGCAACAGACAAAAATACCAAAGTTAAAGACGAAAAAACAACTCCAACTTATCAAGTTCAAACTGCAATTGGTAATGTAGCTGGCAATATAGCTGCATCTCATCCTGATGGTGAACAATGGATGGGTAATATTACGGATGACCCATCTATCCAATGCGATTCCTTCACGGCTAATGTATACAATCAGGCTGGTATCGGAAGTATTGGCGGTTATGACACAAGCAATAATGTTATCAATGATGAAGCTTTTAGGGCAGCTAATGCTTATCATCCTGTTGGTGATGGGTATCAGCCGCAAAACGGTGATTTAGTGACTTTTGAGGGGCATGTTGGCATCTATCAAGATGGCAATATTATCAGTCGTCAGTCAACTGGTGGAGTCCATACCGCCAGCATGGGCGAAGCCGAATCTTATTTTGGCCCTGTTGAAGGGTATGGTTCTATTGCAGAAGCAACCGGAAATATGACTCTCACCCAAACGGTGGATGAAACTGGAAAAGTAATTGAAGCTGCTGCCGAAAAACTGATTAAAGCTAAAGATGAAGCCTATAAATTATTCACCTCTATGGCCAATACCATTCTTAATGAAAATGGTTCGGCATATCAGCAAGGTATCAACAAAATTAATCAGGATGTGGCCGCTAAACAGCAAGAAATCAATAAATTAGCTGCTGCCGGAGTTGAAACTTCTGCTTTGCAAGCTGAACTTAATAATTATAAGCAGGTGCTGGAGGACAAAGTTGTAAAGGCTTGGCATGATGCATGGTACAAAGTAAAAGACGACACAAGAAAAGCTTTAGACGACGTTCTGGATAATTATGAGGACGAAGCGCGGTTAAATTATGATGCTACAGTTCGCGCTTTAGACGAAGAACGAAAAGACAGATTAAAAGCAATCAGTCAATCTGAAAATGATTATGAAGCTAAATTAGCCGTAGATAAATGGTACAACGCGCAAGTTATCAAAGCAGCTAAAGACCGCGATAATGCCCTTGCCGAATCTCATAATAAAATGATTAAGCAATGGCAAGATCAAGGCGATTATAACAAAATTCTTTCCAATTTAAAGAATCATCCGGAACAACGGAAACAAGATTTGAACGTTGAAGGTAATAAAAAGATAGCGTCTGAAATAGTTAAGATATGGGACGCGGCACATCAAAGCATCAATGCAGATATTGCCGCTGCTTCTGACGATTTATACGGAAGTTTGACGACTTCTATTGAAGGATTTTTGACGAGAACTAAATCCGCTATTGATGTTGTACATGATTTAGGCAATGCAATCATGTCAGAGATCGCCAGAATCGCTGCCCAGAAATTAGCCGGTCAAGTAGTTGGTGGTTTGTTAGGAAATCTATTTGGAAGCCATTCTGGTACTGTTAACAGCAGCGTATTTTCCAGTTATCTTCCATCAACAAGTTTTAGCACCGGCGGCAGTAGTTCTTATACTTTTAGCAATGGAATTGAATCTATGTTACATCCGTTTGCGGCTGGTGGTATCGTAACAGCGCCTACTGCTGGATTAATCGGAGAAACCGGAATACATGAAGCTGTTATTCCTCTTACGGATAATAACCTCAAGTCAATGGGGGGCGGTAATGGTGGCTTAGTCGTCAACATTACTAATAATTCGGATGCAAAACCGCAAGTAGCCGGACAGCATTATGATGCTTCTATCAACAAAATGGTATTAGATATTGTAATTGACGGCGCAAGTCGTAATGTTAATGGATTTAGCGGCAATTTAAAAGCTGCGTTGAGGTGATAATATGTTAAATTTTCCAGATATAACGGAACCGAATATATCAAGTGCAGACGGTTGCGGCGACTCTTATAAAATGAGTATTGCGGACAGCACGATCAGCACGACAACGGATGCCAATTATAAGCATACTCGCCCGCGCACAACGAGAATGATTCATACATGGACGTTTTCATGGGTTGGGTTATCTGATGCAGATTATAATTTATTGCAGTCATTTTTCGAGACGGTCGGAACATTTCAAAGTTTTAGCTGGGTTTGCCCCATAAACGGCGTAGCTTATTCTGTACGCTTCGCTGCTGCCTTATCGGATTGGCAGCATGATTTTCCTTATGGTTGGCACGGCAGTTTGAAGTTTGAGGAAGTGTAAAAATTATGCAAATATGGTCACAAGCCGCGACGTTAGCGAAGAACAGTCTTGCTTCTGATGCGCCATTCTTGATTTTTGTCGAAGTGAATTGCAAAGAGTTAGAAGAACACATACGATTAGTCAGGAATACGGACGATGTTGCTTGGCGAGGTGAAAGCTGGACAAGATTCCCGATTAACATAGATTCAAGTTCAGAGGACGGGAAAACAATTCCGTCTCTTAACCTTAAAATAAGTAATTGCGGCGGCATAGTTCAGCAATATCTACAACAGTATAATGGATTAGCTGATTCAGAGATCAAAATATATGTAGCATTGGCCAGTAATTTATCCAGTTCAGATGCGGAGTTTGAACTGGATTTTTTAATTACATCGACAAAATACGACGAACAATGGATAACTTTTGTGCTTGGTGCAAGTAGTGAATTGGTTAACCGATTCCCAGCAAACAAATATATTGCAGATTTTTGCCCTTTCGTTTGCGGAGATATTCGATGTGGATATATAGGAACAGAAACTTGTATTAATAACCTTAAATCTTGTCTGATACCGGGGAGATTTGGTGGAGAAGCGGGTATGACATCATGAGTAGTTTTGAATATGCTGACCTGATAGGCGTTCCCTTTGTGGATGGTGGCAGAGACTTATCCGGTTTGGATTGCTGGGGATTAGCCAAAGAATGTTTTAAGCGACAGGGTGTTACTGTACAAGATTATGATATATCAGCGATGGCAACCACAAAAATAGATAGCGAATTATATGCAAATAAAAACGTATGGAGAGAGATCCAGCAGCCTGTTACTGGTTGTCTTGTTCTCATAAATATAAGCTGTCAGGGCTTTGCTAATCATGTTGGCATCTATATAGGCGATAACAAATTTATTCATGCATACGCAAATACTGGCGTTTGTTTAAGCACGATTAAGAGATGGAAAGCACATATTAAGGGATATTATTTGCCGCCGGAGGTGATAAATGAATGATACAAATAATCACGATTGAGAATCCATTCAATCCTAAAATTAAAGAGATTGTGGAGGAAGTATATTTAGGTGTTACTATTAACAGCTATGTCACTACTTTTGGCCGCGATATATTTCTGAATGGCCGTAAAATATCTGAATCCGCTTATGATACAACGATTCCTTTAGATGGTCAGCAAATTATTAGTATTCCTCATATAGCTGGCGGCGGTGGACTTGGTAATATATTAGGATTCGTAGCCACGGTTGCTTTGGGCGCATGGGCCGGGGCTATTATTGGCGGCAGCGGTATATTCGGCTATTCGTTGGCCGCTAACAGCATTGGTGCATATTTTGCTGCTGGTGCGGTTATGTATTTAGGCGGCAGACTTATCAACGGCATATTTCCGCAGCAGATTAATAATAATGCAACCTATAATGATAATCAAAAGTCGCAGACATACGGATGGGATTTACCAACCGTAGCCACGCAAGAGGGAAATGTTATAGGAGAGACTTACGGAACCTGTATCCCTCAGCCACAATTATTAGAAGAACATATTGAAACCGTAGATGGAAAGCAATATTTGAATCTTTTGTATTGTGGCGGATATGGCCCAGTTGATAGCATTGATAATATGCGTATTGATTCTACTCCGATAGGCTTATTTGACGGAGTTCAGCTTGAAACTCGTTTAGGGACTAACGACCAGCAGCCAATAAGTTTTTTTCGGGATACGCCAACCGATCAGAGTATTGGCTTATTGCTTGACTTAAATAAACCGCTTACAAGAACAACAGATTCTAAGAAAGCGTCAGCATTAGAGATTACCTTAGAATGGCCATCCGGGCTGTATCATCTTAACGATAAAGGCGATTATGATACGGCATCTATGACATTTAAAATTGAATATAAATTAACCGGCAATGCTGATTGGATTATGCAAAATAGTTATACAGTTTCTAATGCTTCTGCCGACGCATTTAAACGTTCTTATAAATGGAATGTTGCTGCTGCTGGACAATATGATGTACGGGTAACAATTACCGATAAGCCAACGGGTAGCCGGTATATGACTTATACGCAGTGGAGTATTTTGACATCCTATAACAGTGGCGTTTATTCGCGTCCGAATAAAGTATTGGTCGGATTAAGAATCTTGGCCACCAATCAGCTTTCCGGTGGCGTTCCAAACCTTACATGGAGACAAACAAGAAATATCGTATATGTATGGAATCCATCAATAAAATCTTATGAATCAAAGGCAGCAAATAATCCTATATGGGCCGCTTATGATATATTGCACGGATGCCGGTATCTTAAAAATATAAATACAGGTGGTTATGAATATGTAGTGTCAGGGTGTGCGCATGAACATCTTGATGCCTATTATGATGAATGGGCAAGCGCTGCCGATTATGCGGATGAAAAAATTAAGAATAATGAAGGAGAAATGGAATGCAGATACCAGATTGACGCATATTATGACACGGTTCAGAAACGTTATGATGCGGCCACGAAAGCCGCTGCCGTAGGCCATGCAGCTATTATTATTCATGGATGCAATTATGGCATTGTTGTCGATAGGCCGGGTACGGTATGCCAGATATTCGGCGAAGGACGGACAACGGTTTCTTCTGTTTCTGGCAGCTTCTTATCAAGGGATGAACGCGCAAAAAGTATTGAGATTACTTATAATGATGCCGATAATGATTATAAGAATACGCAATTCACTTTACGCGCTAATGACTATAGCGGGCAAGATAATACGGCCCAACTTACGCTTTTTGGCGTTAGCCGCAGGAGTCAGGCTTACCGAGAAGGGGTTACGGCTTTGGCCGCTTCTGATCGGCAGCTACAAACGATTAAACTTAGCACCGATATAGACGGAATAACCGCTGAATATGGAGATATTGTAGGATATACTCATGCGATTAGTAAGATTGGAATCGCGTCCGGGCGTATAGTTAGCGCTACAGATACAACGGTGACACTAGATAAAGAAGTTATACTTTTTTCAAAGAAAACTTATGAAATCTATATCCAACTTGTGAATGATGCGCTTATTAAACGTGAAGTCATAGGGTTTGATGAAACTACGAATACGTTAACGATGGCCCAGACTTTTGACGGCGATAAAATTCCGCAGCAGTATGATTGCTATAGTTTCGGTGAAACCGGGAAAAGTATAAAACCTTATAGAATTGTTGGCGCAGAACGTGATGGCGATATGCTGGTCAAGCTTAAACTTATCGAATACGATGAAGCTGTCTATGCAACCGAACTTGATTATTCTAAATATCCGCGAATTGACTATTCTAATACAGAAGATACCCATAACGGAGTTACTGCTGCCGAAGAAACTTATATGCAGCGCGATGGTTCTATTATAAGCACGATTGTCATTGATTTTGAGACAAGTTCCTATTACCAGAAAAATATCAATGGCTATATCATTATTGTTAATGATCTGGATAATAATACGACTGAAACCTATACAATCATGACAACGCACTATATCTATAGGAACGCTATTGCTGGTCATCAATATAATATTGTCGTCAAAACGAATGTTGATGGAACCTTTATTTTAAACGGAAAAGCAAATATAACCATTATTGGTAAGGATACACCGCCCTCCGATGTACAATACCTTACGGTAAGCGCCGACGGCGATAATTTAACGGCAATCATAAAAGAAATTACGGATATAGACCTCAATCATTATGAATTAAGACAAGGTGCATTCTGGGAAAATGCTAAATCAGTTGGCCTTTTTATCGGCAACAAATTTGCTTTTAAAGCCACACAAAACGGAACCTGTACCTATTGGGTAAAAGCGATAGATAACAGTGGCAACGAATCCGTAAACGCTGTCAAATCTGTTATTAATATTGATGGAGTCAAAGCTATCAATGTTATTTACGACAAAAGCTTTAGTGCTGATGAATTATTGTATACGGGCATGTATGAAAACCTGAACAAAATTCTTTGCTTGGCGGCAATCGATAAGATACGAGATTTACAGCATTTTTGTGATATTTTCGATAAGACGAAGCTGCACTTCTCGGATGGATATATCTATACGGATATTATAGATCTGGGCGAATCCGTTATAAGTAATGATTGCGTTTGGGTTGATTACAACGGGGTTATGCATCCGCAGACCAAAAAACGCATAAAAGATTTGACAAAGTTCAGCGACATTTTTACGGATGGTTGGGAATTGGTAGAAAAAGAAACTATGGATTCCACCTTTAGCAAAATTAGTCTTGGTTATGATGGAAATGATGACATTTACACGGATATACAATATAGAACGAGTATAGACGGAGTTCATTTTACGGATTACAAGGATATTACACAAACTGCTTTTACTGGTCGCTATTTACAAATACAAGCTTACGTAAAATCTATAAGCGGCCATACGCAAGCACATATAGACGGCGTTAATCTGGAAGTTGATGTTCCAGATGTGGAAAAAATCATTGAAAATGTTTCCCTGTCTGCTGGTAAAAATTATATTAAATATGGACATCGATTTACGCAGAAACCTGTATCTATAGCCTTAACTACAGCTGATAGTACAGGCAGGGCTATCACATGGCAGATGACAGACGAAACCAATGCAGGTTTTAACTTGCAAGTTTATAACTATAGTAACCAACTTTGTAGCGGCGTCTTAGTGAAAGCAGTTATACGAGGATTTTAATTTGGAGGTATAAAGAATAATGATAAATTTTGATCTTGATATGGGGCCGACACAAGGTATTGATGAACTTAATGCCTTATGCAAAGCCTTAAACTTATGGCAGCCGAATACAGATATAACCGTTGGCCAGACTTGCCGCAGTAGTGCGGTTAGTAGTAATTCATTAATTTATTACGAAGCAACAAAATCAGGTAAAACAGGGGCCGCAGAACCAGCTTTTGATGGAACCGTAGGAAAACAAGTAAATGATGGGACGGTTATCTGGAACACAAAAAAAATAATGGATTTCTCATCGCAGATCAGTAGCTTGACATCACAAATAAGTTCTCTGCAAAATAATCCAGCAATCTCATCATCTAGTTATCACTGTGCTGCCGATAATTCTGGTACAGGCTATATAGAATTTAACAATGGCTTGCTTATTCAATTTGGTGTATTAGCATCTTGTGCCACAGCAACCGTACACATAGCATATCCATTGACTTTCAGTAGTGTAATATGCTATTCCTTATCTTGTTCAGTAGTAGAAGCTGGCGGTGTTTCTGTCTGGGTTGATAATACCAAAACTACATTTAACGGATTTTATGCTTGCATATGGGATGGGGCAAAATTTTACAATGGCGCTATCTCATGGGTATGCATTGGACAATAAGGAGAGAAAAATATGTGGAAAGTAATTATAGACGAAAATAATGATAATGGATTTTTCAACACAAACAGAAAACAGCCGATCCCTGATAATGCTTTAGATATTACGGATTCAGATTATGAGACTTTTTTTCGTGAAAACGGGAAATATGTATTTGTAAATGTTAACGGGCAAGCTGTTTTGCAGACAAGAAATAATACATTAGATGCAGAGACTCAAAAATGGCGCATTAATCTTAAATATAAGGCGATTTTTGAAGAACTTGGTACTGCATACAATGCTGCTTTGCTGAATGGAAATGCCAAGACGCAAGAACTCATAAAGCAGAATTACGCGACAGAGAAACAAAATTATACTACGGAATTACAGGAGGTAAAATAATATGGATCATGATATGTATTGCTTTATTTGTGGCGCGCCGAATAATGAAGCTGGAAATTGTACGGATGAAACTTGTCCGCGTTATGTAAAAGAAGAAGTTACCACTAATAATAATGACGCTGCTAAATAGCAGCGCCCATTATATCTAAGGTGGTGACCATAATATGACGGATGACGTTATACACGTAATTTTGATGAAACTTGATAAAATTGATGCTAAACAAGATGCACAAGCGGCGCAACTATTACAGATCAGCGAACGAATTGCAATGATGGAGACTAAGCAGCAGCAGCAGGAAAAAATAAATGCGGAAGTTGACAGCTTGCATGAACTTAAAAATAAAGGAATGGGCGTAAAAGCAGTAATTGCATGGCTGATTGCAACAGGCATTAGTATCATTGCATTGTTTAGGCCGCATATGTAATGTTTGCTTATGTATTGACATTGTAGTGTTAATGTCATATACTTGTCTTGAGAGGTGATAGTTATGGCTAATACGACAACGATACAAGTTCGTGTTGATGCTGAACTCAAACAACATGCAGACAAAGCATTTAAGAGTATGGGCCTGAATATGTCAACGGGGATTAATCTGTTTATACATCAAGTTGTGAATCAAGGGAAAATCCCTTTTGAAATCACAGCTACGGATACACCTAATATGGAAACAAGAAAAGTTCTTAACGATGTTAGAAAAGGGAAAAATTTGAGTAAATCTTATGATTCCGTCGAAGAAATGATGGCTGACTTAGATGCTTAAATTAAACTACACTAACAAATTCAAAAAAGATTATAAGCTGATTGAAAAACGCGGCTATCCGACTGATGAGTTAAAAGATGTAGTTAAAACTTTACAGGCAGGAAAATCCCTTGATAAAAAATATTGCGACCATGATTTGCACGGAGACTATAAAGATTTTCGTGAATGTCATATCCAACCGGATTGGGTATTGATCTACCGCATTGAAAATAATATCCTGACCCTAACTTTAGCAAGAACAGGAACGCATAGTGATTTATATTAAGACGCTTAAATAGCGTCTTTTTTCTTTTTGGGGTGGGGAAAATGGAAATATGGGCAAAGATTAAGCCGTGGCTTGCTAATTTGGCAAGCTGCACGGCTTTTTTTGTTGTGATTTATTTAGTTGCTTGGATTCTAAACGGTATTAAGGGGACACATTTTGACCTATCGAATTTAACTAATTTTTATTTGATGGTTATAGGCAAACAACAGGTACAACATGGCATTGATTCAATTTTTAATAGTAATCGCGGCGAAAGACCTAACTGATAACAGTTAATACTAAGACCTTTTCCCTCATACTCTTTTACGGGCGTTCGTAGCCGTTTTAGTTCATATAATTCATAAGTTACCTTCCATATACTTAATTAGATGAGTTTCGGCCTCTGGTGCCTATTTTCTCACAAATAAGTATGAGGGAAGGGTTTGACCTTCTTGATAACGAGAACCTCACGGAAAAGTATGAGGGAAAGTATTTACTGAAATCGATTAGGAATCATTAACTTAATCGATAATGTATAAGTTCGGAAGAAATCGTCAAAATTCCTGCTAAAATCAGAAAAAAATTTTCAAAAATGTTAAAAAAGTAATATTCTGTAAACTTTTATAGAGGGAAAATAAACATGGAAATCAATGATTTAGGAAAAGAAATAGCATTAGGGTTAATCAATACTGGCGTAGAAGGTGGATATGGCAGCGTATCTTGTTCAACAGCTGGTGATTATCCTTCGATGGGTTGCCAGCAAGTAGAGGGCATAGGCGGCAGGGGTGATGAACTGCTTAATTCTATATCTGGCGGCGCTTATTATGCTGGTAGAAGCTATAGTGACATTGAAGCAGCAGGAGAATTAGACACATTATCCGCATTATTGGATTCACAAGAAGGACAACAGGCACAGCTTGCAATATTACAACGGGATACTAACAGATACGCCCAGACCGTAATTGACGCTGGTCTAACGGATGCACGTTGTGTAATATATGCCGGGATGTGGTGTCCTACTTCGGAGATCGTAGTATCCGCATTTTTACAACACAGATTACAGCGTGGCTATGATATTGCAGATAATTTAGATAATTTATATACTGCATTTTTTAACGAGTATGCTGCTGCTGCTGATTGCGAAGATGATGCAGAGGGTTATCAGAACCGGGCCAACGATACTTATAATTATGTTGCTAATCTTGACTTGTCAGCTTATGGGATTTGATGGAGGTTATTTTATGGATAAGATTAAAGATATATTTGGTACAATTAAATTGTACGCAGTTAAAAATAAGGTACACATTATCTATATCTTGATTATCGCGGCTATTCTGGTGGCTGCATATCTTGTTATGCAACACAAGTTTCCTCCGGTGACGACTATACAAGATACAATGCCGACAGGAGTAGCAAGTGGACAGGCAGCCATAAATAAGTATGAGGGAAAAGCTGATGCGGCTGATGTTAGTCATCTTATCAATACTGCTGTTCAGCAGCCGCCCACAGCAATATATTATACGACTACACAGGCAGCGGCAGACAAACAAGCGCAACAGATGGCCGCAAAAGATAAAGCGGACTATGTACTGAAACAGCCGCAGATAGGAGAGTCCAATTCTGAATTGTCGTCACAGATCAGCAATAATTATTATGCTATCCAGCAGGAGAAGAAGCACAGGATAGCCGTAGGGGCCGCAGAAATCAATAGTAGGGCTTATGCTGTTATTAGCTATGCCAATAGGGATATGACCGTTACAGCGTATAGCAAGGATATACGGGGTATAGACGGCGTTTCTGTAACGTACACGTTGGCTAAATGGTAAAACTGTTATAAAACTATTGTAAAACTATTGCCTATGAGTTATAATATAAAAGTAATAAACATCATCTAGATAAATAACTTATCTAGATAACAAATCATAGATAAGTAGAAAACCAAGAAAAATAAGTGTTTAAGTATCATAAAGATAGAAAAGGTGCTATCCGGTATGACGGCCAGCCCTCTAAATCAACGACAAATCGTAAGATTAACCGCCTATAGTTGGTAGCTGGAGACGGTTTTTCTTGTTACTGTTTTGAATTCTTGTACGCCTTTGCTACTCTTTCGAGTTGCGGAGCGATGGCAATGAATGCTATTACAACAATCAGAAAATTTTCCATTTTTGCCCTCCTTTTTGTGCACCCTATAGAACATAGAGAGGGGAGGGTTTATTTTTGGCCGTCTATACCGTTTTGTGGATAACACCAAGATTCATTATACCAGAAATGAGACGATTGCACAACAAAAAATCCCTGCCTTTATGGTGGGGCTTATTTTTTTGCCTAAAATAATGGTGGCAAATCCAGTTAAGGTGTGCTATGGTGGTGGTGCGTTAGTCGTTGCGTATTAAGGAGGACGCAACAATGACAGAAAAGCACGAAAAATATATAACGTACAGGGCCAGCAGAAAAATTTATCAAGTTAAACTTACGGTTCCGGTGCAGCAGCAGGATGGCAAGATTGTCCGTAAACCAATAACGCGACAAGCTAAAACGCTGGATGAAGCCATACAGGCACGGACTGATCTTGTTAATATGTACAAGCTTGATAAGTCATTATTGGTTGAAATCGCTGATACTAAGGCCAAAACAAGCAGCAAATTATCATCTCGTAAGCAATCACAAGAAAAAAAGCTGGATAAGCTTATCATAAAATGGTACGAAACGTATAAGCGGCCATTCATAGGATATAAAACCAAAAATAATTATGATACAGCTATATATCATCGTATCATTCCAGCTTTTGGCGGCATGGATGTTGATATGCTTACCAGAGATTTGATTCAACGTTGGATTATATCAGTACAACAGACCAATCATATGAGTCAGGAGACCGTCAGGGCCATAATTTGTAAGCTACATGGATTTTTTAACTACCTGATCGATGCTGGTTTAGTGGAACGGAATCCTTGTCGTGACATTAAATTTGTTAAGACGGCAAAAAAAGTCAAGCGAACTATTTCCGTAGCAGAACGTATTAAAATCCTAGCAGCAGCGAAGGAAACAGATTACGTATACTATGTGTTATTCTATTTTCTATTTTACTCAGGCGTGCGGCGGGGAGAAGCATTAGGATTACGGTGGTGCGACATTGAAATGGAACGCGGCATAGCCCATATCGCAAATACGATACAGATGACAGATACCGGAATCGCATATGTTAAGCCGACGCCTAAAAATGACAGCAGCATAAGAGATATACCGCTTACAGATGCTGTCATTAATGGATTCTTGCGGTTGAAGTCGTATTATGTTTCTTATGATGATGGCATTGTCAGCGATTATGTATTCCGACTACGTAAGAAACAGTATCTTATTCCTAACAGCGTATCGCATACATTCGTCGATATTGCCGCGAAAGCAGGAGTACAAGGGGTGTCAATACATTGTACGCGGCATACGATGGCCACCTCCATGATTCATAAAGGCGTTCCAATACCAGTTATACAGGCTATAGGCGGTTGGGGAACAGCCAAAACGTTGTTATCTAACTATGTGCATATATCCAGCAGCGATATACGGGATGCCTTAGAAAATAATGGTGGCAACAGCTAAATCGGGTGGCAAAAGCAGGAAGTTTTCTAAAAATCAAATATCTTGACATGTGAAATATAAGGAGTTATACTAAAAAATAATAGTAACGTCTTTGGGGTTGGGGGAAGTTCCCTACCGGCGGTTATAGCCCGCGAGCCATTTGGCATGATCTGGTGAAATTCCAGAGCCGACAGTATAGTCTGGATGAGAAAAGACTGGTTTATGTCTATTTTTATTGGCATAGCGGGCTGCCCGGGAGAATTTTCGGGCGGCTTTTTTGATGTTCAAGGGGATGATGGTACTGTTGCAGGATGAAGATTATATGTATGAGGCGCTGCGCCTGGCAAAGCATGCGGCCGGAAGGACCTCGCCCAATCCGTTGGTAGGAGCAGTGATCGTCCGGGAGGGACGCATCATTGCTTCCGGCTGGCATCGTCAGGCAGGAACCGCACATGCGGAAATACATGCTTTGCAGATGGCGGGCGAACTGGCGCGCGGCGCGGTGCTATATGTAACATTAGAGCCGTGTTCGCATTACGGACGCACCGGTCCGTGTGCAAAAGCTATTGTTGCCGCCGGGCTACGACGTGTCGTAATCGCCATGCAGGATCCCAATCCATTGGTAGCCGGCAAGGGAATAGCCATATTGCAGGCAGCTGGTATTGAGGTCGTTTGCGGTGTGCTGGAGAGCGAAGCGCGGCGGTTGAATGAAGTTTTTTTGAAATGGATAACAACGAAAATGCCTTTTACCGTACTGAAAATGGCCATGTCCTTGGATGGAAAAATTGCGGATGCTGACGGTGCATCAGAGTGGATAACGAATGCCGATTCCCGTCAGGCCGTGCATGGACTGCGCGATCAATACGACGGCATTTTGACCGGTATCGGGACGGTCCTGGCCGATGACCCACAGCTTACGGCGAGACTGCCGGAAGGAAACGGGCACAATCCTTTGCGTATTGTCGCGGACAGTCGGGCGCGCATTCCGCTGGATGCCAGACTATTGACCGACGGTCAGGCTAAAACGCTGCTAGCGGTCACGCAGGCGGCGTCGGCAGAAAAAGTAGCCGCTTTGCGTGCTATCGGTGCGAAAGTTGTTTGTGTCAATGAGGGTCCGGAAGTGGATCTCCATAAGCTTTTTCAATATTTGGGGCAGCATGAGGTAACGTCGCTTTTGGCTGAGGGTGGCGGCGAAATGAGCTTTTCGTTGCTCAAGGCCGGTCTGGTGGATAAGGTCTTTGCCTTCATTGCGCCTAAAATCATTGGTGGGCGCAAGGCTCTGACTCCGGTAGAAGGCAGTGGTTTTCCACTTGCGGAGGCGGTGCAGTTAACCGATACGCATTGGGAGAATTTTAACGGCGATTTATGTATAACCGGTTATATAAGGAAGTGAAAGTATGTTTACAGGTATTATTGAGGAAGTAGGTACTATTTCTTCTCTGAACGGCGGGTCGTTATGTATTTCGGCGGAACAAGTTCTACAGGATACCAAGGTTGGCGACAGTATTGCCGTGAATGGCATTTGTCTGACGGTGAACGAATTGAGAACCAGTAGCTTTTGTGCCGACGTGATGCCGGAAACGATACGAAGAACATCGCTCATGGCGCTGCATCCAGGCAGCCATGTAAATCTGGAAAGGGCGCTCTTATTGACCAGTCGTCTGGGGGGGCATCTTGTGAGCGGACATATTGACGGCACCGGAAGTATTCAATTGATTCGGGAGGAAAAAGAGGCGCGGGTGCTGCAAATTACAACTGGGCAGGAAATCTTGCATTATATCATTAGCAAGGGATCGGTAGCACTGGACGGCGTAAGCCTGACCGTGGCCAGTCTTACGGATACGGCCTTCTGCGTTTCTTTGATTCCGCATACGCGGCAGCAGACGATTCTGCATGAAAAGAAGGTTGGCGACCGGGTAAATATAGAAAATGATCTGGTAGGTAAGTATGTAGAAAAGTTATTTAATAGAGACGCGGCGGCAGAACCGGAAAAAACTTCGGGCTTGACGCGTGAGTGGCTGACAAAATATGGATTTTAAGGAGTGATTGTATGGGATTCGCAAAAGTGGAAGAAGCAATTGAAGATATACGGCAAGGCAGAATGTTGGTGGTTGTGGATGATGAAGATCGGGAAAATGAAGGAGATATTATTATCGCGGCCGACCGCGTGACGCCGGAAGCAATTAATTTTATGGCAACGTATGCGAAGGGACTTATTTGCATGCCGATGGAAGGCGAGCGGCTGGATGCGCTGAGCATAACGCCGATGGTGGCGAATAATACGGATAATCATGAGACCGCCTTTACGGTTTCTGTGGATGCTTTTGATACGGAAACCGGTATTTCGGCGTTTGAACGCTGTCAGACCGTAAAGATGCTGATTCATCCCGGTGCCAAACCGGCAAATTTTCGGCGGCCAGGTCATATATTTCCGCTGCGGTCGGTTCCCGGAGGGGTACTGCGCCGCGCCGGGCATACGGAGACGACAACGGATCTGGCGCGTCTGGCCGGGCTTTTTCCGGCGGGGCTGTGCTGTGAAATCATGGCGGATGACGGTCATATGATGCGCACGCCGCAGCTGCTGGAGTTTGCCAATCAACATGGTTTGCATATAATCACTGTCCAAGCGCTGATTGAATATCGCAAGCGGACGGAAACTTTTATTGAAAAAGTGGCGGATGTAGATTTTCCGAGCAAATACGGCCATTTTCGCATCAAAGCGTATGAGAGCAAACTAGATGGCAAGTGCCATCTGGCGATCGTCAAGGGGGATGTCTCCGGCCAAGCGGATGTATTGGTGCGGGTTCATTCCGAATGCCTGACCGGCGATGCGCTGGGATCTTTGCGCTGCGACTGCGGCGACCAGTTGGGACAGGCGCTACGCCGCATTGAGCAGGAAGGTTTGGGCGTAGTGCTTTATATGCGTCAGGAGGGGCGCGGCATTGGTCTGGCGAATAAGATGCGGGCCTACGCTCTGCAGGATCAGGGGAAAGATACCGTGGAAGCCAATGTTCTTTTAGGGTTTGCTCCTGATCTGCGTGATTATGGCATTGGCGCCCAGATACTTTCTGATCTTGGCCTTACCAGCATTCGTTTGCTGACAAATAATCCGGCTAAACGGGCCGGCTTGGAAGGCTATGGGTTGAAAATCACCGAGCGGGTGCCTTTGGAAATCCACTCCAATCCGTTTAATCATCGTTATTTAAGGGTAAAAAAGGTTAAAATGGGGCATTTGCTGAACGAGGAATAGTATTGGTTGGCATTCCCTGAATTTTGTCCGTATATTATTTTAGGGTCGTATACATTTACGACGGAAGGGAGTTTATTATGGTAAAAGTTTTAGAAGGCAATCTGATTGCAGAGGGACTGAAATTTGGTATTATTGTATCCCGGTTTAATGAATTTATCACGACTAAGCTGCTCGGCGGCGCTTTGGATACGCTGCACCGTCATGCAGCTAAAGATGAGGATATAGAGGTAGCCTGGGTGCCGGGGGCTTTCGAAATTCCGTTGGCCGCAAAAAAAATGGCGGAGAGCGGGAAATATGATGCGATAATCTGTCTGGGCGCGGTGATTCGCGGAGCGACTTCGCATTATGATTATGTTTGCAACGAAGTGTCCAAGGGCGTCGCACAGGTGGGGCTGACAACCGGTGTGCCGACGATTTTCGGTGTAGTCACAACGGAGAATATTGAGCAGGCGATCGAACGTGCGGGCACCAAGGCTGGCAACAAGGGTTCCGACAGCGCTGCCGCTGCTATGGAAATGGCTAATTTATTGCGGCAGATTCACTGACAGGCGGGTACAGAAAATGAAAATAGGAATTATCAGCGATACGCATGGTTCGGAAATGCGTTGGGAAAAAGCCTACGAGAAATATTTATCGTATACGGATTTAATTCTTCACGCTGGCGATGTTCTTTATCATGGCCCCCGCAACCGCATTCTGCCGGATTACAATCCGGCAGGACTGGCGGAGCGGATTAACCGCGCGGCGGTACCGGTGGTTATTGCACGCGGCAATTGTGATGCCGAGGTGGATGCTACGCTGCTGAACGTTCCAGTGCAGGAACCCTATGCTTATGTCTGGGCGAATGGCCGCAGCATTTTGCTGACGCATGGTCATACCGTTGCCTCGGATCAGGCGAAAGAAGAGATGGCCAGACACTGTCGGGCGGGAATTTTTATCAGCGGGCATATTCATACTCCTGTGCTCGAGAAACGCAATGGGATCATTTTTATCAATCCGGGATCGCCTTCATTATCAAAACGCGAGGATCATCGTTCAACCATTGCTTTGCTGTCCGAGCAGGAAATTGTGATTGTCGATTTTGATGCCGATGAGATTTTATCCCGGTTGCCACTGAAATAAGGGAGGATTTATGGATCATTTAGTAAAAGCAATTGCTGATGGCGTGCGTGTTTACGCGGCCATAACAACAGATTTGGTCAATGCGGGAATTACTCGGCATCACTGCCAGCCCCTGGCGGCAGCCGCCTTAGGGCGGACGATGACCGGCGCTTTGCTGCTGGCGGCAAATTTGAAAAATAAGGAATGTATTACGGTAAAGTTTAATGGCGACGGTCCGCTGGGAAACATTGCGGCGGATGCTAGTTCAGATGGCTTTGTCCGCGGCTATGTGGCGCATCCGCAGGTGGAATTGCCGCTGCATAACGGGAAGCTGGCGGTTGGACAGGGAGTTGGGCAAGGCTTGGTTTCCGTCACCCGATTTACCGGCTTAAAAGAACCGGTTACGGGCAGCTGTGCCATTTACTCCGGAGAAATTGCCGAAGACCTGACTCGGTATCTTTATGTATCGGAACAGACGCCTTCCAGCGTCGGGCTGGGGGTTTTAGTCGGCACCGATTTGAAGGCGGTTGCAGCGGGCGGTTTTATGATTCAGCCGCTGCCGGATGCATCGGATGAGGTTTTGACACGGCTGGAAAGTAATCTCAAGCAGATTCGTCCGGTTTCGACAATGGTCGAGGACGGCATGGATGCAGCGGCGGTCATTCGTGAGTTGCTGCAGGGCTTTGTTGATGTTAAAATCCTGACGACGACCGATCTGGCCTTCCGCTGTCAGTGCTCCAAACGTCGTACGGAAGATATTCTGATGACCTTGCAGCGACAGGATATGGATCAACTGATTGCAGACGGCAAGGCGGAAGTATGCTGTCAGTTCTGCGGCGAGAAATACCAATTTACCAAAGATGAGTTAGTCGCTTTGGCGAATGTAGGGGACAAACTGCGTGAACGGCAAAAACAGGCAATTTCAAAGTAATAAAATGAGCCGCTTCTCAAAGAAGCGGCTCATTTTATGATATATCAGTTTTGGTTCTATTGTGTGTGACTCAGATCGAACGCTGAACTTTACCAGAACGAAGACAACGAGTGCAAACATTAATATGTTTTACCTCACCGTTTACAACGGCGCGAACGCGTTGAATATTAGGCTTCCATTTACGTTTGGTCTTTAAATGTGAATGGCTGACATTCATGCCACTGAGTACACCTTTGTTGCAAATCTCACAAACATTTGCCATGTAACACACCTCCTCAAAAAGTCGATGAAATACTTTCATACACAATATAAATATTTTAGCATAATGTGTGGTGCTTTGGCAAGTATTTTCTCTGGTCTTTTTACTATATATAGTTTTTTCTTTGTTTTATCGGTATAATAAAAGAAAAGGCAGTATTTTATGATGAAATTGTTTATAATGAGATGAAACTTATTTTTATTCTGGTCGACATTACATTTTGAGGAGATAAAAATTGGAACATATTATGAAGCCGCAGCGCGTTCTGTGGCTGGCCATCAATGCGAAGTATTCGCATACCTCTTTGGCTGTGCGTTATCTGCAGGCCGCCTGCGAGGATACAGAGATACTGGAATTAACGATTAATGATTATTTGCCGGATATGCTGGGAAAAATTTATGAGCATCATCCGGATGTTTTGGGAATCGCCTGCTATATTTGGAATATTGAGTTGGTAAAAGCTTTGCTTCCTTTATTGCGGAAGGTGCTGCCGCAGACGGTTTTGATTTGTGGCGGTCCGGAGGTTTCTTATGATGCGGCGGCCTTTTTACAGCAATTTCTGGCGGTGGATTATGTGATTCGCGGTGAAGGTGAAATTGCGGTTGCAGCGCTGCTGTCTTCTTTGCGTCGCGGTGAGCAACCGGCCCTGTCGGATGGCGTAGCTGGACGTGATGCCAAGGGAGGGATTGTGACTGGCAGGGCGGTTGTAGTGGAAGATTTAAGTCAGCTTCCTTTTCCTTATACCGCTGCGGATCTAGAGAATGCAAAGGAGCGCATTCTCTATTATGAAACTTCACGCGGTTGCCCCTATGCCTGCGCATATTGCTTGTCTTGTGCGACACGCGGCGTGCGTTATCTGCCCTTGTCAAGAGTTTTGCAGGAACTGGCGGTATTTATAGCGCATGATGTGCGGCAAGTGAAATTTGTCGATCGAACGGCCAATGCTGATAATGCGCACTGGCTGCCGATTCTGCAGTTTATTGCCCGACAGAATTGCCGGACCAATTTTCATTTTGAAATTGCGGCCGATCAGCTGGATGATGCCGCTTTAGCTGTTTTGCAACAAATGCCGGCCGGCAGAATCCAACTGGAGGCGGGTATTCAGTCAACGAATGTTCAGACCTTGCGCGCAGTACACCGCGCACACTGTTGGGAGCGGCTGACGCGTCAGCTCCGGACGATTCTCAGTTGGAAAACGATGCATGTGCATGTCGATTTAATCATTGGTCTGCCGGAAGAAGGGATGGTCTCGTTAGCACATTCTTTTAATGATGCGTATGCTTTGCAGCCGGATATGCTGCAGCTGGGGTTTTTAAAGTTTTTAAAAGGTGCGGCCATGATGGATCTGGCAGCTGCAGGGCAGTATTGTTATATGGACACAGCGCCGTACGAAGTCTTGTCGAATCGTTGGCTTTCCTATGGAGAAGTGCGTTGGCTGCACAGTTTTGAAATGGTATTTGAGTATTATTATAATGCGGGGCGCTGTCGGCAGACTCTCGCGTATTTAATTCGTGAAGCGGCCAACGGTGATGCTTTTCATTTTTATCAGCAATTTACGGATTATTGGGAAATGCAAGGCTGGCATCATTGCGGACATGCGGTGAAGGATTTGTATGGCTGTCTGCTGCAGTTTGCCCTTGATCAATATGCGTTACCGCGCGAGGAAATAGACAATTTGCTGCGGCTGGATGCTTTGTCGACCGATGGTGGAACGGTTCGACCGACGCTTCTCGACTGGAACCGGCAAAGATACCAAAAAATCACGGGAGCTTTTTGGCGCAGCCGCCTGCCGGAGGAATATATATCAGGCTATCGGTTTCATAGTTGGAGAGATATTCGGCAGCAGTATCATATTGAAATCTTTGATTACGCCGTGGATACCGCATCGCGGCAGCGGATGGAAAAAATCACCACTGCGGTGCTGTTTGTTTTTGGAACGGCGTCAGCGCTGCCAATCAAGCTGCAGTTACTGCCAACGGTAACGGTCTGACCAACATATAAAAAGTCCGCCTGGTTTTAGAAACCGGACGGACCTTTTTATTGAATCGTTTGCTGTTATACCTTGCCGTTGCAGCCAAGGACATGAACCAGTTTGTGTTTAACCAGCTCTTTAATGTAAGCGCGGGCCGGTTTGAGATATTCACGGGGATCAAATGCCTCCGGATGCTGCGCCATGTATTCGCGAATCCCGGCGGTCATGGCAAGCCGCAAATCGGAGTCAATATTGATTTTGCAAACCGAGGATTTAGCGGCCTTGCGCAGCTGCTCTTCCGGAATGCCCACGGCATCGTCCAAATGACCGCCGTTTTCATTGATAATTCGAACGTACTTAGGAATGACCGAAGAGGAACCGTGCAATACAATCGGGAATTGCGGCAGACGTTTCTCAATTTCCTCCAGAATATCAAAGCGAAGTTCCGGTGGAACGAGAACGCCATCGGCATTGCGCGTGCACTGTTCCGGCTTGAATTTGAAAGCGCCATGGCTGGTGCCAATCGCAATAGCCAGCGAATCAACGCCGGTGCTCTTGACGAATTCTTCTACTTCATCCGGGCGCGTATACGATGCGTCCTGAGCGTTGACGTGCACATCGTCTTCAATACCGGCCAGCTGTCCTAACTCACCCTCGACAACAACGCCATGCGCGTGCGCATACTCAACAACTTGTTTCGTTACGGCAATATTTTCTTTGAAACTGAGTTTCGATCCATCAATCATGACAGAGGTAAATCCGCCGTCAACACAAGATTTACAGATAGCAAAGTCAGCGCCGTGATCAAGGTGCAGCGCAATTGGCAAATCCGTGTCTTCCAGAGCGGCTTCAACAAGCTTGACAAGATAAGCGTGCTTGGCGTATTTACGCGCGCCAGCCGATACCTGAAGAATCAGCGGTGACTGTTCTTCTTTGGCCGCTTCGGTAATGCCTTGAATGATTTCCATGTTGTTCACATTGAAGGCGCCGATTGCGTATCCACCGGCATAAGCCTTCTTGAACATTTCTGTGGTTGTAACTAATGGCATTTCATATTACCTCCCAATATAAATTTTTGTAGAAACCATATAACCACATTATAACATAAAACCGACGTAATAGTAGTCGGATAAAGCCAGATGTTTGAGAAGTATCTTTGCATTCAATAAAAAATATGCTATAATAAAAATATATTTTCGTAAAGTAAAGCGATAAAGTAATTTTGAATGGATGGTGATGTATGGTGGTAAATCCAAAGTTGAAGGATGACTTGAATGATCAGCTGTGTCAGGCTGTTTTGCTTTTGCAGACGACAGAGGAATGCTATCAGTTTTTTGAAGATATTTGTACAATCAGCGAATTAAAGGCTTTGTCACAGCGGTTGGAAGTGGCTCGCATGCTGGCGGCCGGGCATACCTATGACGATATTGTCGCCCGGACAGGCGCCAGTACGGCAACAATCAGCCGGGTGAAGCGCTGCCTCAATTACGGGGCGGATGGTTATAAAGTAATTCTGGAGCGGTTGATGGCGCAGCAAAATCTCACAAAAAATGCTAAAGGAGAATGTATCGATGCAGGCAAATGATATTGTATTGGAAATACCTTATGGGACGCGTGATTTTTTGCCGCACGAGGCAGCAGAAAAACGCCAGTTGGAAACAACGCTGGCAGATTTGTTTGCCAGCTGGGGCTATGATGAAATCGTCACGCCTACGATTGAATATCTGGATACTCTGACCATGGGCAACGGGCATGTGTTGGAACCGCACATGTTTAAGTTTTTTGATAAAAATAATCGCACGCTGGCGCTGCGTCATGAAATGACCACGCCGATTGCCCGGGTTGCAGCCAGTCGGCTGAAGGATGAAACACTGCCTTTAAAACTATCCTATATCAGCAGCGTTTATCGTTATGAGCAAACCCAGACCGGACGCCAGTGCGAATTTTATCAGGCCGGCGTTGAGTTTATGGGCAGTGGCACGGCTGCTGCCGATGCCGAAGTGATCGCCCTGGCCGCGGAAGGGCTGCGTCGGACGGGTTTGCAAAATTTTCAAATTTGCCTGGGTCAAGTAGATTTTATCAATGGCATTATGCAGCAATTTCAACTGGATGACGCCATGCAGACGAAAATCAAAGCGGCGATGGAGCAGCGTAATTTGGTCGGATTGGAAGCGCTGCTGGAGCAAACGACCTTAGCAAAAAGCGCGCGGGAATTATTGCGTCGGCTGCCGCTGCTGCACGGCGGCGAAGCGGTTTTAGCGCAGGCCTATGATATCGCTGTTACGGAACAAAGTCGACGCGCGCTGGACAATCTGGCGGCAATTTATCATTTATTGGAAGAGTATGGCGTTGCCGGGCAGGTGCAGTTTGATTTAGGCGTCATTCGCGATTTTAATTATTACACCGGCATGGTTTTTGAAGTTTATACGCCGGGGCTGGGTTTTCCGCTTTGCGGCGGCGGCCGGTACGATCATATGCTGTCGGATTTTGGCAGCGCCTGTCCGGCTACCGGTTTTGCGCTGGGCATTGAACGCATCATGCTGTCGCTGGAGCGTCAGGGGTTGCGTATGCCGCAGATTCGCAAGGATGTTTACTTGGCTTATGCGCCGGGGAAATTGGCTGCGGCCTTGCATAAGGCGCAGGAATATCGGCAGCAGGGGCAGGTTGTTGAGCTGGCGCCGGCGGCGCAATCGGAACGCGAGGCGGCGGCTTATCAGACGGGCAAAGCTTATCAGAAGCTGGTCTACATTTCATGATTTTGCAGCGTGTCCGTCAGGTCCTTTATGCGCTGCGGGCCCGGCGGACCGACACGGATGAGCAGTTTATTGCTGTCTGGCTGAAACCGGCAGAACAAACGTTGTTTTATGCACAGGCCCTGGCCGATCAGTATCATGCGCTGCGCACAGCCTATACCGCCGAGCGCCTGGCCCGGCAGGCCGCTGCTGTCCAGTTGCCGCTATTGCTGCGTTGCGCCTTGCTTCATGATATTGGCCGGGTGCGCGGCGATCTAGGTACCGCCGGCAAGATCCTGATGGTTTGCCTGCATGCGGCGTGCCCCAGCTGGTTCTGCCGGCGAGGCGCTGTTGACGGCGCGCCGGGATCGCTGCAACATAAAATGTATATTTATCAGCATCATGCAATGCTGGGGGCGACCAAACTGGAGAAACTGGGACTGCACCGGGAAGCCGTCATTATCGCGGCGCATCATCAGCCGGCAAAGGAGGACGATCCTTTGGAACTGGTGCTTCTTCGCCGGGCGGATGCCTTGAATTAGTGAAGGCGAGATTGAGCTCAATAGCCCCGCTTTTTATTGACGCTATTTTTCATTTTGCTGGCATCGGGGAAATGCTGGAGATTTTCTATAAAAATACTTAGGGCGCGCTGCATATATTGCGGCGAGCTGGCAGCCTGATGCGGCGTGATCAACAGGTTTGGCGTGTCCCACAGGGGCGATTCCTTCGGTAGCGGTTCTTGCTCAAAAACATCGAGCGCCGCGCCGCGGATCATGTGTTCCTTTAGTGCCTGCTGCAGATCATTTTCATTGACGATGGGTCCCCGAGCAATATTGATAAAATAAGCCGACGGCTTCATTTGTTGAAACAGTGAGCGATTGAACAGCCCTTTTGTTTCCGGCGTGAGTGGCAGGCTGACGATTACGTAGTCGGCATTGGCAACGGCCGCTTTAGTTTCCCGGGACGAATAGAGCTGATCGACAAATGGTTCGCTGGCGGCGGTTCGTTTCACTGCCAGAACCTTCATGCCCATGTTTTTTAACCGTTTGGCAATTTCATGACCAATGCTGCCGAGACCGATGATGGTAGCTGTTTTTTCATAAAGCTCATCCATATCGCGCAGGGGTTTCCAAAGATGGGCTTTTTGCTGTTCATGGGCAGTAAAAAGGCAGCGGCTGTTACCCAGCATGATGCCAAGAACATGTTCGGCAATTGTAATGCCATGAATTCCGCGCGAATTGGTTAAAATAATATCAGAATTGCGAAATTGTTCTAAGGATAAGAACTGATCGACGCCGGCACTCAATGCATGAATCCAGCGAAGCTTCGGCGCTTGCGGCAAAATTGGCGTCAGGTCGGTTTGACCAAAGGCAATTAAAATATCTGTCTGTGGCAGGAAAGCCGCCGCCTGTTTCGCTGTTGCAGAGTTTATGACGGCATTGGGCTGCGCCGCTTGAATCATATTGACATGTTCAGGTTTTAGGGGATAGAGAGATAAAATATGCAGTGACATACAAACAGCTCCTTCTAATTATAAAAAGATTCTTCTGCTAGTTATTATTCTACGGCTGCCGGAAAAATCCTTGTCGCCGGGTTGACGAAATTATATTCTCATGTTAATATATCATTACACTATTACTTTAAATAACTAAAGAAAAGCAGGGGATAGAATGGCGATTACAACGATGGATTATCTGACGATTGCTTTGCCAAAGGGAAAATTATTTTCTCTTTCCGCAGATTTATTTGCTAAAATAGGTTATACGGCCGAAGGACTGTCTGAGAAATCGCGCAAGCTCGTGATCAGCAATGAAGAAAAAAAGATTAAGTTTATTATTACCAAGACGGCTGATGTTCCGACGTATGTGGAATATGGCGCGGCGGATATTGGCGTAATCGGCAAGGATGTGCTGATGGAATCCGGTCAGGATGTATATGAGCTTTTGGATCTGGGCTTTGGCCGCTGCCATTTGATGATGGCCGTTCCCCGGCAGCAGAAACGGGCAGATCTAGCCAGCTATGCGCATACGCGGGTGGCGACGAAGTTTCCCCATATTGCCGAACGCTTTTTTAACAGTAAGGGCATGCAGATGGAATATATCAAGTTGAACGGCTCTATTGAGCTGGGCCCTATTGTCGGCTTGTCGGAAAGTATTGTCGATATTGTGGAGACCGGAGCAACGCTGCGGGAGAATAATCTGGAGGAAATTGTGCCGATCATGGATGCAACCGCGCGGCTGATAGCAAATCGCGTCAGTTTTCGCTTGAAATTTGACCGCATTCATCAGATGGTGGAAGATCTGCGTTATATATTAGAAAGCGAGGCAAAAAAATGAAAATCGTTTATGTGAAAGAGAGCGGCGAGAAAGCCATAGAGCAGCTTTTAACGAAAGCGTCCTTTGACGCCGTGGAACTGAATCCAAAAATCCGGGAAGCCAACCGGAAATTATTTGGTGCGGATCTGACGGCGGCGGAGATTGTCGATCGTATTGTCGGCGAAGTTCGCCGCGATGGCGATGCGGCGGTGATGAAGTATACTCGTTTGATTGATCAGGCCGATTTTCAGCCGGAAGACTTTTTGGTGAGCGACGCAGAATATGAGGAAGCCAGACGAGAGGCTGATCCGGCGGTGCTGGATTCTTTGCGTCGGGCGATTGAAAACGTGCGCCGCTATCATGAAGAACAGAAGCCGAACTCCTGGATGACGTATCGGGAGCAAGGTTCTATTTTGGGGCAGTCGGTCATTCCGCTGGATCGCGTGGGCATCTATGTGCCGGGTGGAACAGCCGCTTATCCTTCTTCCGTGGTTATGAATGCCGTTCCGGCGATGGTAGCCGGCGTGCGGGAGCTGATTATGATGGTGCCGCCGCGCAATGGCAAGATTAATCCTTACGTGCTCGCCGCAGCGCAGGAGATCGGGGTATCGAAGATTTATAAAATTGGCGGCGCGCAGGCAATTGCCGCGATGGCTTTTGGTACGGAAACGATTCCGCGGGTTGATAAGATTACCGGACCGGGCAATATTTTTGTGACGCTGGCTAAAAAGGCCGTGTACGGACACTGTGATATTGACATGCTGGCCGGACCGAGTGAAATTCTCATTGTGGCCGACGCATCGGCCGATCCTGCCTATGCTGCGGCCGACATGCTGAGTCAGGCAGAACATGATATGCTGGCTTCCAGCATTCTGATCACGGACTCTGCTACGTTGGCGGAACAAGCGGCGGTTGAAGTGGAAAAACAGCTGTCGGTATTGCCGCGGCAGGAGATTGCCCGGGCTTCACTCGATCGCAATGGGCTGATCGTTGTGGCCGAAGATCTAATGCAGGCAATTCGCTTGGCTAATATTTCGGCGCCGGAGCATATGGAACTGCTCACCGAACAGCCGTTTCAACTGCTGCCGTATGTGCATAATGCCGGCGCGGTGTTCCTGGGCGCTTATTCGCCGGAGCCGTTGGGAGACTATTTTGCTGGGCCGGATCATATCCTGCCAACCGGCGGCACAGCGCGGTATTATTCCTGCCTGAATGTGGAAACCTTCATGAAGCGTACCAGCATCATTTCCTATACGCAGCCGGCGCTGCAAAATGTACAGCAGGATATCATCCGCCTGGCCGAAACGGAAGGGCTCCAGGCGCATGCCAATGCAATCCGCTTGAGGGGGCTGAAATAACATGTTGAAATACCGCGCGCATCTCAGCGAGATGCCATCCTATGATGTGACGGAACGCGATTGGCAGATTAAAGTCAATGCGAATGAATGCAATTTACAAATGCCGCCTTTAGTAGAAGAACGGCTTATGAGCCGGATGTCATATGTGGCTTTTAATCGTTATCCCAATACAGAGATGGATAGTTTGTGTGAACAAATTGCGGCGGCGTTTTCGCTGCCGCGTGAAAATGTATCGCTCGGGAATGGGTCCAGTGAGATTATCGAGAAATTGTTCTATTGTTTTGGCGGGCGGGCGCATAAAATCGTCTATCCGCAGCCGTCTTTTTCTATGTATGCAATTTATGCAAAAGCAGCGGAAGCGGTTGGCGTACCCGTGCCGTTGGAAGAGGATTATAGTCTGGACGTGGAGAAGTTTGTGGCGGCAGTCGAGGAAAACAAAGCGTCGCTGGCGGTTGTTTGCAATCCGAACAATCCTACGGGAAATCTCCTGTCGCTGGCCGATATTGAATATATTGCCCAGAATATTACCTGCGCATTTTTAGTTGATGAAGCGTATATTGAATTTGGGGGTGAGTCGGCGGCGAAGCTTTTGAGCCAATATCCAAATATGATCGTGGCGCGGACGTTTTCCAAGGCCTATGGGCTGGCGGCAGTCCGCATGGGTTATATGCTGGCGGATGCCGGTGTTACGGCGATGGTGCAGAAAGCTTCTATGCCGTATCATATCAATGTGTTGTCGCTGGTGACAGCAGATATTGTTTATCAGATGCGGCAGGAATATCAGCCGCGTATCCAAATGATGATTGCTGAACGCAAACGCATGTATGAGCAGTTGAAAAAGATTAGCACGCTGACGGTTTACCCATCACAGACAAATTTTCTTCTGGTGCATTATGATGGAGCCGCCGCGCTGAATGCTTCTCTGGAGGCGCAGGGAATTGGCGTGCGCAGTTTTGGCGATGCGCCGCGGCTGGAAAACTGCCTGCGGATTTCGATGGGAACACGTGAGGAAAATGATCTGTGGCTCAAGAGCATTCAGGATTTTGCAGAGGAGCGTCAATAAAATGAGAAGTGCAGAATTGGAGAGAAAAACAGCTGAGACTTGTGTGAAAATCAAGTTGTTGATTGATGGACAGGGAAACAGCCGGATTGATACCGGCATTGGTTTTTTCGATCATATGCTGACGCTGCTCGCCCGGCATAGTTTATTCGATTTAAATGTCAGCTGCCAGGGGGATTTAGAAGTCGACGGCCATCATTCTGTAGAAGATATCGGTATTACTCTGGGCAGTGTGTTTAAAACAGCTTTAGGGACGAAAGACGGAATTGCCCGTTATGGATCCTTTTATGTTCCCATGGACGAAGCGTTGGCATTTGCTGCGCTGGATATCAGCAACCGTCCTTTTTTAGTTTATGACGCCGGCGCGATGGCTCCCATGATTGGCGGCTATGATTCGGAGCTGACGGAAGAATTTCTGCGGGCCTTTGCTTTTCAGGCCGGACTGACCTTGCATATTAAAGTGCTTTACGGCGTCAACTCCCATCATAAAACGGAAGCGGTCTTCAAGGCGCTGGGCCATGCTTTGCGCTGTGCCACTACAATAGACCCATGTATAAAAGGTGTACTCTCAACGAAAGGTGTATTATAATAAAAAGAGGAGGTTGACAGGATGATTGCCGTAATCGATTATGGGGTTGGAAATTTATTCAGCGTGGAAAAGGCATTGTTGTATCTAGGTGCTGATGTAGTGGTTACTCAGGATGCGGAAACAATTGCCCGGGCGGATAAATTGATTCTTCCCGGCGTAGGCGCTTTCGGCGACTGCATGCGCAATCTGACGGCAACCGGACTCATTCCGACGCTGCTGGATCGTGTTGGCCGCGGATGCCCGTTATTAGGGATTTGCGTCGGTCTGCAGATCCTGTTTGATGGTAGCGAGGAGTCTCCGGGGGTACGGGGGCTGGGAATTTTTCCCGGCATGATTCGTAAAATCCCGGCCGCTGGACTGAAAGTTCCTCATATGGGATGGAATTCTTTGGATATCAGGGAACCGCGGCAGCCATTGGATTTGTTTGCTGGCTTACCAGCCAATTCTTACGTTTACTTTGTCCATAGTTTTCATGCTGTACCGCAGGATCCGGCTATTATAACGGCGGTTACGGAATATGGCGCGAGCATTACAGCCGCTGTGGCGCAGAACAATGTTCAGGCGACACAATTCCATCCGGAAAAATCGAGTGCGGTCGGGTTACAGATTCTCCACAATTTTATTCAAAACTGATGGGAGGGGTTATCGATGATTATATTCCCGGCAATTGATCTGCGCGGTGGAAAGTGCGTGCGCCTTTATAAGGGCGATTTTCACCAGGAAACAATTTTTTCCGAAGACCCGGCAGGAACGGCTTTGAAATGGGAAAAAATGGGCGCTAAGTATCTGCATGTCGTAGATCTGGATGGAGCCCTGAATGGGCATTCAATGAACATTACGACGCTAAAGCTGATTTTGGGAGCGATACATATTCCGGTGGAGCTTGGTGGCGGGATTCGTTCATTAGCTAATATTGACGCTGTGCTTTCGCTGGGGGTTAGACGGGTTATTTTGGGCTCGATAGCCGTAAAAGATCCCGAATTAGTTAAAACTGCCTGCGCCGAGTTTGGCGATCGTATTGTTGTGGGAATTGATGCGAAAGACGGCATGGTCGCTGTCAATGGCTGGGGCGATACATCGAATATGAACGCTCCTGAACTGGCGGTGAAAATGAGCGCTGCCGGCGTCAGAACGCTTATTTATACAGATATTTCCCGTGATGGCACCATGTCCGGGGTTAATATCGATGGCGCAGTCCATCTGGCCAAAGTCAGCGGCGCTAAGGTTATCGTTTCGGGCGGAGTTAGCTCAATTGATGATATTAAGGCGGTCAAAGCCCATGAACAAGATGGACTTGAGGGCGTTATTGTCGGCAAGTCCATTTACACCGACAAACTGGATTTGCGAGAAGCGCTTCAAGTTGCGGCTGAGGGAGAATAAGTAAAATGTATACGAAGAGAATTATTCCTTGTCTCGACGTAAAAGACGGACGCGTAGTCAAGGGAACAAATTTTGTCGGTTTAAAAGATGCGGGTGATCCGGTGGAATTAGCTGCCCGCTATGATAAGGAACAGGCGGACGAGTTGGTTTTTTTGGATATTACGGCTTCCAGTGAAAAACGGAATACAATGGTGCAGGTGGCGTCGGGATGCGCTTCTCAGGTTTTTATTCCGCTGACGGTTGGCGGCGGCATTCGTACGACGGAAGATATGCGTGCGATGCTTAAAGCCGGAGCCGATAAGGTATCTTTGAATACAGCGGCGGTAAAAAATCCGCTGCTATTGCAGGATGGCGCAGAGAAATTTGGCCGTCAATGCATGGTTTTGGCGGTCGATGCGCGGCAGTGCGGTGAAGGTCGCTGGGAAGTCTATGTCAATGGCGGGCGTACGCCTACGGGTCTGGATGTTTTGAACTGGGTGCAGAAAGCTGTTTCTTTGGGTGCCGGCGAGATCCTTCTTACCAGTATGGACGCAGACGGAACCCAAAACGGTTACGATCTTGCTTTGACCCGGGCTGTATCCGAGGCGGTTGACGTTCCGGTGATTGCTTCCGGCGGCGCTGGGAAGTTGGAACATTTTCTTGATGTGCTGACGGTCGGCAAGGCTGATGCCGTGCTGGCTGCATCTGTCTTTCATTATGGGCAGTTTACTGTGAGGCAGGTTAAAGAATATTTAAAGTCGCAAGGTGTGGAGGTCAGGTTGTAATGGATATTTCAATGGTTAAATTTGATGAAAAAGGGCTAGTGCCGGCCGTGGTGCAAGAAGAGAATGGACAGGTTCTCATGCTGGCCTATATGAATCGGGAGTCCCTGCTGAAGACAATTGAAACAGGCTATACCTGGTTTTTCAGCCGCAGCCGTCAGTCATTGTGGCAAAAGGGGGAAACGTCCGGAAATACGCAGAAGGTCCAGGAAATCTCTTATGATTGTGATGGCGACACTCTGTTAGTGCGGGTTCATCAGACCGGCGTGGCTTGTCATACCGGTTCGTATTCTTGCTTCAGCGGACGCCGGTTAGGTCAAAATCCCAAGGAAGTGGCTGTCATTCCCGAGACGCCGTCGGTTTCTTTGGCTAAAGTTCTCAATGAGCTCTATTGTGTGATTCAGGACCGCCGTCTGAATCCGGTGCAGGGTTCATATACAAATTATTTATTTGATAAAGGGCAGGATAAAATTCTGAAAAAAGTTGGCGAAGAAGCAACGGAAACGATCATTGCTTCTAAAAACATGAATAATAAGGAGATCGTTTATGAAATGAGCGATCTTTGGTATCATTGTTTAGTATTGCTGGCATTTCATAATATTTCGCCGGAAGATCTCTTCGCTGAGTTGATGAATCGTCGCAGCGGCGGTTCCTATCATGCTTTTGAAGGGAAAACCGGCGTTCGTCCGGAGATGTGATGATCATGACTGAAAATGAGTTGATGGAGACCTTTTTACAGGAATCTCTTTTGGAAAAATGCCAAGATACAAAGAAAGCACAGCAGCTGCCACCGCCGCCATTGGAGAAACCAGTGCCGCCAGGAACTTCGGTGCTTCGTTTGCCGGAGCCCGATCTGCTGCCGGATCAGCAAATCAATTTTTTAGAGTTGATTGAAGTCCGGGCTTCGGTGCGCCAGTACAGCGCCAAAGATATTACTTTAAAGGACCTTTCTTATTTGCTGTGGTGTACGCAAGGGGTAAAAATGGCGCTGCCCAAAGGCGGAACCATGCGGACTGTGCCTTCTGCCGGCGCGCGGCATGCCTTTGAAACGTATTTGCTCATTCAGCGTGTAGAGGGATTGAAACCGGGTTTATATCGTTTTCTGGCTTTGGGCCATGCTTTGATGCCGATTGCTACGGAAGACGGCGCTTTGGAAGAAATTTATGCCGGATTCAAAGCGGACCGTATGGTCAGGGAAAGCGCCGTGACTTTTATCTGGGCGGCGGATTTTCCGCGTATGACTTATATGTTTGGGAAAAGAGCCTGCCGGTATCTTTACCTTGATGCCGGCCATGTCTGCCAGAATCTGTATCTGGCGGCGCATACGCTGGGAATAGGCACTTGCGCCGTAGGCGCTTTTGATGATAATAAATTGAATGCGGCGCTGGGTTTTGATGGGAAAAATGACTTTGTGGTTTATTGTGCAACAACGGGTAAGTTTTAAGGCCATTGTGCAAGCAAGAAGGCCCCACAATGAAACGAAGAAACACCGCCTGCTTTGGCTGATAAACAGCCAGGACAGGCGGTGTTTCTTCATATGCAAAGACATCAAAGCAAAACAATCGTTATAAACTTATGGATCAGACGCTTTCGGAAAAGTGAAAATCGGCTTGTGAAGTTGTTCGGACAGCTTCTTCTAAAACTTCCGTAACGGCGGCAATATCTTTTATATCGGCTGATTCAGCGGCGTTATGACTGATACCGTCTTTACAGGGGATAAAAAGCATGCCGGTGACCGTATAATCAGTCCAGTGCATAGCGTCATGACCGGCGCCGCTGGGCATGAACCGCCAGGATCGGTTTTGTCGCTGGCAGATGGCGCTCAGGAAGTCAAGCATAGCAGGGGCCATGGCTGCAGGTGTTTCTTTGCTGATTTCCTCAATATCGAAAGTAAGCGAACGGCGTTGGCAGATTGCTTCAATCTGGCGGCAGATTTCCTTGGATACCGCATCTTTCGCTTCCGCAGAGATGCTGCGGATATCGATGCCCAGTTCCGTTTCTCCCGGAATGACATTCATGGCACAGGGCGATACGCGCACAATGCCAACGGTTCCCACCACCGGTGCTGTTTGGTAGGATGAGGCGATTTTCTCAACTTCCAGAATGATTTCGGCGGCGGCGCAGCTGCTGTCAAAGCGCAGTCCCATCGGCGTCGCTCCGCTGTGATCAGCTTTGCCGTGCAAATAAACCCGGAGGCGAGTCGGGGCCGCGATTCCGGTAACGACGCCCAACTGCGTTTTTGTATGTTCTAATACTTTGCCTTGTTCAATATGCACTTCAAAAAACGCTTTAAGCGGCCGGTCATATTTTGCCGATGTAATGGCATCAGGATTTAGTTGGCGCGTTTTTAACACATCATACAGAGATTGTCCCTCTGCATCCTGCAGCCGCTGTAGTTCAGCGATGTTGAGCTCACCGCGCATGGCGCGGCTGCCCAATGTAGCGGCGCTGAAACGGCTCGATTCTTCACACATAAATAAAACGACATCAATCGGATGATCGTTTTGAAAATGGTCTTCCTGCATACTTTTGGTTACTTCAATTGCGGCCAGAATGCCAACAATTCCGTCATAATTGCCGCCGTCAGGCACACTGTCGGCATGCGAGCCAAACATAATAGCGGGCAGATTCTCCTGACGGCCCGGCAAATGACCGCGTACGTTGCCAAAGGCATCCATTGTCACATGAAGCCCGGCGTCTTTCATTAATCCAATGAGATAATCGCGGCATTTCCAATCCGCATCACTGAAAGCAAGGCGGTTAATGCCGGAACCGCCGGCAGCGGGATCGGAGATCGTACGAAGGTGTTGAAGCTGTTTGCTTAACCGTTCTGATGAAATCATGATAAAAGCCTCCTGCGTATTCGTTTGCACTTCTGTAATGGACTTATTGTAAATCTTTTTACTAACTTGTGCAAGTCGTTTTGTGATAGGTTTGCATTTTGTATACATAATTCCTGCATATTGACATTATTCTCCAGGTAAAATATAATAACGTATTGTAAAGCAATGGCGCTGCTGTAGAACTCTGTGAAGAGCATATACCAGCGCTTCTTTCTTGCACGAATCATAATAAAGGGGAGAAAATCTATGTTAACGTTGATGCTGATTGCTGGCACCGTGATTGTTTGTGCGGTTGTATATCTGTTGATTAAGGGGCAGGATGCCAGAGTTGTTTTGATTGGAGCCGGTATTTTGATGAGCTGTATTGGCGGTGTGCCCATGGCTTCATTGGACGCATTTGCAAAAAGTATGACCAACAGCGGGCTGATTCAGGCAGTCTGTTCTGTTATGGGTTTTGCAATGGCGGTGCGCTTTACGGGCTGCGATAAGCATCTAATCAATGCGATGGCATCGGTGATTTCCCGTGTCCGCCCATTGCTGATTCCCGGGGTGGTTATTGGCACGTATCTGGTGAATATTGCGCTGCCGAGTGCGGCGGGAACGGCAGCGGCAGCGGGCGCTATTTTTATTCCGCTGCTCATGGCGGCTGGCGTGAATCCGGGAATGGCCGCTGCCGCAGTAAAATGTGGCACGTATGGCAGCATGCTGAATCCTGGACTGGCGCATAATCCCTTTGTTGCCAAGATTGCTGGCGTTGATGTAATGGACGTCATTGCTTTCCATTACAAAGCGAACATTGCTTCCTTGATTACGGCTACAATTATCATTACCGTTCTGGCGCATTTTCTGAAAGAAGATCGGGGTTATGTGGCAGAAGGTCTGGAAGTGGACAAAGCGTTTAAGGTCAACTACATTTATGCATTGATGCCGATTGTACCAATTTTGATTCTTTTGTTAGGCGCAACAACCATTCCGCTTTTGAAAATGGGAGTCCCGCAGGCCATGATTATCGGCGTTCTCTTGACGCTGGCTGTCACGCGGACCAATCCTACGGATTTAGGTAAAGCATTTTTTGACGGCATGGGAAAAGCGTATGGTTCCATTCTGGGAATTATTATTTCCGCCGGTGTATTTGTCGCCGGACTTACTTCCATTGGTTTAGTGCGTGCTTTTATTGATGCAATGCTGAATAATCCGGCGATTGTCAAGGTTTGTGCTGCTTTCGGTCCGTTTATTTTAGGTTTACTGGTCGGCTCGGGCGATGCGGCTACCTTTGCTTTCAATGAAGCGATTACTCCGCATGCAGCTGATTTTGGTATGACGCCGGTGCAGATGGGCAGTATGGCCACGCTGGGCGGCACGCTAGGGCGTACGATGTCACCGATTGCCGGCGCGACGATTATTGTTGCCGGGATTGCCGGAGTCAATCCGATGGAAATCACCAAACGCAACTGGCTACCGATGATTGCCGCGATGATTGTGGGTATGCTGCTTTTGCTGTAAGAGTCATTTGTGATATGATTGGTTAGCTGTCAAAGGTTGGCGGCTGCAGATTTTTTGTTTTCCTCAGGGAGGTTATCAGAATGCAAAATTTAGAACATGTAAATCAGGAGATTTTCCGTTTGACCGATGACATGCAGGATGCGCTGGTTCGTCAGCGGCGCGATCTGCATCGTTATCCGGAACCGGGATGGACAGAGTTTCGTACAGCGGCTTTAGTTGCCAATACACTGGCCGGGTTAGGCTATACAGTAACAACCGGGAAAAATGCGATTGAGCCGGCGGCTATGATGGGCGTGCCTTCGGACTTGGTTTTGCAGGCGGCGCAAAAGCGCGCTGTCGCGGAAGGTGCTGATGCCGGCTGGGTGGAAAAGATGACCGGCGGCATGACTGGCGTGGTAGCCGTTATGCGTTTTGCTGCGCCGGGACCGGTTGTGGCTATCCGTTTTGATATGGATTCCAACGATGTGACAGAAGCAGAAGATGTCGATCATCGTCCGCAGAAAGAAGGTTTTTCTTCTATACATCCTCGCGCTATGCATGCTTGCGGCCATGATGGACATACGACAGTAGGCATGGCAGTCGCCAGAATTTTTGCCCAGCTGAGAAATGAATTGGCCGGCACGATCAAGTTGATTTTCCAGCCGGCAGAAGAGGGCGTCCGGGGCGCCAAAGCTATGGTAGAACACGGTGATGTGGATGATGTTGACTATATGCTGGGAGCTCATTTCGGTTTTAAAATGAAACAGACCGGCAGCATTGCCTGCAACGTCACGGGATTTTTAGCTACTAGTAAATATGATGCTTATTTTACCGGTGTGCCGGCCCATGCCGGTGCTGCGCCGGAAACGGGCCGTAATGCATTGCTGGCAGCTGCTTGCGCGGCTTTGAATTTGCATGCAATATCACGTCATTCTGCCGGTTCTTCGCGCATTAATGTCGGAACTTTAGAAGCGGGAAGCGGTCGCAATGTCATTGGCGATAAGGCTTTGATTCGGTTAGAAACACGGGGAGCCAGTAGTGAGATCAATGCTTTTATGGAAACGGAAGCCATTCGTATCATCAAGGCGGCTGCCTTGATGTATGCGGTTGAAGTCAATATAAAGAAAGTCGGCGGCGCTGCCGGCGGCAGTAATACCTTGGCCTTAGCCGAATATTTGGAAAAACATGCGGCTAAACTCAGGATTTTTGACTCGGTGGTTGGCGCTTGTGATTTTGGCGCCAGTGAAGATTTCTCCTATTTCATGGAGCGCGTTCAAGCGCATGGCGGACAAGCGGCCTATATGATGATCGGGGCCAATTTAGCCGCCGGCCATCATGATTCACATTTTGATTTTGATGAGAATGCCTTGACCTATTCGGTAAAAATGCTGGCCACTGCGGCGACGGCTTTATTATGCGAAGCTCAACCGGTCATGGGGAAATAAGCTGATCTACAGATAATATAGCAAAGAACCTCCTTTATTTTTTTAGCGGTTCTTTGCTATATTTATATTGCTAGTAAGAAAACATTGTGCTACACTCAAGTTATGATATAAATATAGAATTAAGTAGTGTTTTTTTAATAATTATCAAAATTTTACAAAAATATAAGGGATGTGTCCATAAGATAGGCAGGAAAGCGAAAAGAGGTGTATGGATAAATCATAAACTTTGGTTTGTGGCTAATCTTTTCTCTATATTCTTTTCTATTATAAGGAAGGGGCATGTTAATGATGAAACTCAGTGCCAGAAATCAATTAAAAGGTGAAGTTGTCTTTATTCATGAAGGTAAGGTCAATGCGATTGTAGGTATCAAAATCAAGAGCGGAGATATCATTAGCGCAACAATTTCTATGGACGCTGTAAAAAGTTTGGAACTATCGGTAGGTAAAGAAGCGTATGCGATCATCAAGGCCACTTCTGTTATGGTTGGTATTGATTGAGTGCTTGTCTGCATCAGAAAGATGGAAATAGTGGGAATGCCGCTGCTTTGGGAAAAGCAACGGCATTTTTTCTGGTGCGGTAATTGCTGTCCGGCTGATGCAGTAACAGCTAATCCTTCGGCTATCGTGTGGGACAGTTCTCAAGTTAGGGCGCTGGGGTCTAAATAGATATTAGAGCAGGTTTTTCTCTTGGAATATCTTTTTAGCTGTGAATACGGCATTGAGCACGCGTGGAAAACCTGTATATGGTATGCACTGTAGAAATGTTTCGATTATTTTTTGTGGGGAGATGCCAACATGAAGAGAAACATTGATGTGTACTGCAAGCTGCGGTTCACAACCGCCAGCGGTAAGTAAGCTGGTAATTGTAATAAGTTCACGCTCCTGCAGATTGAGAAGTGGTCTTGTGTAGATGTCTCCAAAGGCAAATTCAACAATAAATTTGCCCAGATCGGGAGAAATATCTTCCAGTGATTTAATAACAGCCTCGCCGCCGGCACCATCGATTTTCGCCAATTGTTCTGAGCCTTTAATAAAACGCGTTTTTTCCATTTGTAATGTCCTCCTTTGAAGTTTATAATCAAACTATACAGCTTAAACTATAGTTTAATGCAAGCATTATTTTGAGGTGGATATATGCATATTAAGGAAATGGTAGAAAAGACAGGATTATCGGCATCAACACTGCGTTATTATGAAAAAGAAGAGCTTTTACATGTGGCGCGGGATGGCAATGACTATCGAGCTTATGAAACAAAAGATATTGCCTGGATACAGTTTTTGGAGCGACTCAAAAATACCGGAATGCCGCTTAGAGATATACAACGTTATGCTAAGTTACGTTATGAGGGGAATAAAACAATGCCGGAGCGGCTTGCAATGCTTGAAAAACATCAATGCTATGTTATTGTACAACAGAACAAGTGGCGTGATTATCGTAAGCATCTCGAGGAAAAAATCAAATATTATCAGTCAAATATTGAGAAGAATATGAGCTAGGTATAAATTTTATGAGGTGATTTTGTTTGGGGATTAAAAAGACCTATAATAGTCTGCTGCTTTTTAAACACTTTATTATTTTTTATATTCTTTGGAGCTTTACGGAAATAGTGATGTATCCATTTTTAAGGAGTCAGGACGATTTATTATGCGATGCATGTAGTCCAATATGGAAAATCATAATTTGGCTTGGACCCGTCGTTTTTATCTTAAAACACAAACAATATCCTGTGTTAATTTATTTAAAACTGAATAATCTGACATTTAAAATCATGATATGGGGGCTTTTAAGTGCCTGTTTGATATTTGGATATAATCTTTTTATGCATGGATTGTTTTATGGTAATATTGCGATTTCGCCAAAGCTGACAATCACACAGTGGATCAATACTGTATTGGTTGCTGGATTGATTGAAGAGATATTGTTTAGAGGATATTTCTTGCAAACGATGAAAAAAAGTTTCTCTTTCTGGAAAGCAAATGTTTTGGTAAGTTTGATGTTTGTGAGTATTCATTTTCCGATTTGGTATGTAAATGCTGATCATATTGCACATCATGTAGTTGGCTGGTTGCAACTGATAGCATTCATTTTTTTCTTTTCAATTTTGCAAGGATGGTTATTCTGTAAATCGTGGTCTCTATGGCCATGTATTATGATGCACATAATGAATAATTTTGCGGCAATAGCTTTTTATGGTTGAGAATGTTCGTAAAAAAAGTACGGTTTTGTGCAGCAACTCTATAAAGTTAGGCCAAAGCGTAATCTGACAGGAAAAGAAAGCTCGATGGTATAAAATTAAACTTTGAAAAGAGACCAACGAACAAAAGCAGGCACGTTTATCAAAGATGTGATTTCAACGTATAGTATACTTGAATAATAGGAAAATAAAAGCTCATATAAAGGAATTTCTATGTCTGGGCTTTTTACTGTAAAAAACGACCTCGTAGAATCAATTCTAAGCAACGAAATTAAGGAAACGCATATATTTATATAAAGAGCAAAATAAAATAGCTCAAAACAGATATATATAATATTGCCGCTGCAAATAAAGAAAAAATATAAGATGACACGAAAAAGCGTAAATGATTTTTCATAAAGTTTTGTTAAAACGCTTATAAAATAAGAGAAGAAAGAAAACTATTAAAAAGTATTACAAAGCTTACATTAGTTCCGATAAGTATAAATTATCGGAACTAATACGGGGAAGTAAAATCTTATTGTATGTTATAACTTATGAAACCTTATCAGATCTAAATTTATACAGGAAGTGCTATAAATTTATCAGCATTAGTTTGCATTTAGCCCAAATGCTATTGATCCCAATTTTTCTTTAATACGACTTTCTTTTTGAATTACACTTTCTTTTAATATGGAATTAGGTAATACATCCAAAATACTGAATTGGAAATTTTTATACTCTTCAGCACTTTGTTCCAATAATTCAATTAAAATTTTATTATTTCCATGCTTTGTTAATACATAAGTACTCCACCTTCCCCAAATCCCTTCTTTACCATAAGCAGAGCCAACATATTGTTTCCCTGTTTTCTTATCAAGAATGAGATACACACCATAAACATTAGATAGCATACTTTTCCATTGACGATTAGCATCTGGATTGTTAACAACCTTAGCCAACTCTTCAAAACTCAATAAAACGTCTTGATATCCAGGGAATGGTTTAAAAAAACCATCCGGTAATATTTCTACTATTTCTTTATTTAAATCTTTTTGACACCATTGGATAGTTGATGTACCCCAATCAATTACTAATCTGCCCTCAAGATCATTTAGCACATTAACTCTTTCCATCTCATATTGTTTATACTTTCCTGGTATCCATTTTTCAGGTTTCTCTATCGCTGCTAGTTCCTCTGGTAAGTCAAAAATGTCTTTTACTCCATTAATTTTAAATACCCCATAGAGTAATGACTTTGTTCCTTCTAAATCGGTAAAAGAAACTATGTATTTACTGTTTTTAAATTTATCTATCTTTTGTATTGACTGATATAAATCAAAATAACCTACTGAAATTAATTTTTCAATATACTCTCTATTTACCGTATTCCTTATGATTTTTGTTGCTGCAATAGGAATACCTCTTAAATTTAAAATTTCAAGTAATTTCATAATTGATTGTATGATAATTTATAGAAGCAAAATTACATACATTCCTTTCTTTATGATTATTAATATTTTCTCTAGCAAAATAAAAATCTATTTGTAGCATACACTTTTCCAATATTTATGTCAATCTAAATGGGCGCAGGCCATTCTACAGTAAGCTATTTAAGTTGCTAGTAGGATGATTTTTATTTTTGAAAAAACGCTTTCAAAAAGAGGGCTTAAGCCATGCTTTATTTTTTGTGCTTATGTTTTATTGTCTTTCAATCATATTTGCATATAGCGGCTTTTAGAAGCAATTTTCGCATTTTCACATAAAAACATATGTTTTACTTCGATATTTATTAAATTGAAGCAAGGGTAAAGGCATCCCCCGCTTTGCGCCCCTGCTTTTTTATTCTTTGAAGAGACCTATATTTTTATACTCTTAGGCGTCCCTCTCTAAATTTGCAAATATACGATTTGACTGATCGGACGAAAATCAACACAAGAGTCAAATCAACAATACCGAGAATGCTAATTCTCAGTATTGTTGATTTGCATTGAACGAACTATGATAATACCAGCGACTGCAGCAATAAACCCGAAAAGAAAGGTTGAAGAATAGCTGAAATTATCGGCAAGAACGCCCGCAATCGGTGCGGAAAAGGCATAGGCAATATCCTGAAACATTGAGAATCCTCCGATAGCGGTGCCGCGCTGTTCAGGGATAACCCTCTTTATAACTTCTACACCCATAGCTGGGTATATCATTGAACAGCCGAGACCGGTAAGGAGAGCACCAATTAATACAAGACTATAATGAGGTGCAAGCCAGAGTAAACTTTGCCCAACCGCTTCAACTATAAGCGAAACGAAAGCGACCTTTACTCCTCCAATTTTATCGGGTAAAGCACCAAAAAGAATCCGGCTTATCACAAATCCAATTCCGAATAACGAAAGACCGATACCGGCATATGGCCATCCTTGTTCTTTAAAATAAAGCGAGATAAACGCTCCTAGGACTGCAAAACCGACTCCTTGAAGCATAACGGCAAATCCTTGTTTCCAGATTGTTCCCAAAAGATTGAGAAACGATTTTTTCGTTTCGGTAGTTTTATGAGGGATAACTTCAGGAGAGGTGAGAAACATGATAACGCCGATAATTGGCAAAATGGATGACGCTATCATGACAGAACTAAAACCAAAATACTTATAGAGTGTAAGTCCCACAGGACCGCCTAATGCAAATGTACCATACATTGCCATCCCCAAAATCGCGAGTATCTTTCCGGAATTGCTAGGGCCGAGGCGTGAGAAATGCCAACTTAGAAGCCCGACGGTTGCCATACTTTCTCCTATGCCGAGCAGGAGTCGTCCTGCGATAAGAACTGCGAATGCTACTGAGGCACGCATTCCACTTATATCGGCAGTCATGCAAACAAGTGCAGCAGCCATGTAGAAGAAAAAGCCAAACATAAAGCATTTTTTGCTGCTTTTTACATCAGCAAAATTCCCCGCATGCTTTCTGGAAAGAATCGTTGCAACGAAGGAGACACCGACAGCGATTCCCCCTAGCCAATTAGGAAGGTTGAGCTTTTCTATTACGAATACAGAAACAACAGGAAGTGCCATCGCGACGGATAAATAGGTGAGAAAAATTGCAAAACCAAGTTTTGCGAGACTTTGTTTTAATGATGCTTTAGACATAATATGCCCCCCTTATACTTTACACCATCTAGTAAAAGGGGACAAAAAAACGCACCCTTTACCACATGGCAAACAGTGCGTTGGTTTACGTAAACGCTTACGTTATTAATTACAATATCAAGTATAATTCTCTTTTTGCTAAAAAGCAATTATTTTTTACATACCGTTTGGGGATGCGGACAAAAAGTTGGCCTATCGTTATGTGATCAATCCTAGTTTTTGTTGATATTTCATTGGGCTTAAGTAGCCAAGAGACTCTTTTATCCTAGCCTGATTATACCACCAAATATAGCAAGCTACTTTCGACGCGGTATGCTTTGTTATTGGAACCAATACATCCTATATGGGGGACTATCAATTTACAAATCTCAATAGCACGTTTATCATTTCATCACCTTCAATCGGATCAAAATAATTAGCAGGTGTCACTTCTTTTATAATTACATTATAATATTCAATGAATTCTCGATTAAATCGTATAAGATTCGCAGCCCATTCGTTTACATCAAAATCGCTATGGACAATCATCTTCGGACGATTATCGTTCACGATAAAACACGCATATTGTAGATTTTCTCCAAGATGTTTGTAAGTGTCTTGCAAGAATGACCAAAATTTATCCGTATCATGGCTTTCTAAATGCTCCACGATACTATTACAATCTTTTTTCTGTAAGGATGTTTTCAATTGGCCGATTCTACATTTGTCAATACGTTTTCATAGTACCCTACGTTCTCGATAAGGTTTGAATTTGGTTCTTCCATATATTTGAACCATAACGGTTGCCAAGACAAATCCCAGCAGCTGATATACTGCATTAATGCAGCTTGCAGCAGTGTTGCTTTCCTAAATGTTCGCCCCAATCCCTCGGGTTCCTGATTATCAACAGCGGCAGAATCAATTAGTAAGGATCTTGCTTGGCAGAATGCCTGAAACACCTCACTTGTTTTATACATCACAGCTATAATATTCGGTGCATAACGGCCATAAGAAAAATCATTTGGTTCAAGATTTATCCAGTATTCCGGTCATGATCCTAATTGGGCCTCCACTTGATTAGACATGATATCACTTCTAATTCTTGAGTTTTCTGTCTTTTTAATGTCACTTCTAAATGTCTGTAGTGCCGCTGTTACTTAATTTTCCTCCGCAAAAAATGCTGCATTTTTTAGAAAAGTGACCATTATCATAAATTGCATAGGTTCCTTTTTTATTATTTTTTACATAATAAAGCGCAGCATCTGCCTGCTTGTAGGCCTGTTCAAAAGTATCACCGCCATGCGCAATTGCGATGCCTATACTGAAGGATAAAGGATAAGACTCTGTTGTATTTATACCAAATTCAGCAAATTCGGCATAAAACATGGCAATCTTATTTTCAACTTCTTGCATATTTTTGAAACATTTCATGCAAATCAGAAACTCATCACCGCCAATTCTCCCGACGATATCAGCTAAGCTAAACAGATGCCTGATACGTTTGGCCGTTTCTATAATCACACGATCGCCAGCGATATGTCCAAAGGTATCATTAATCTTTTTGAAATCATCAATATCCAGCATAATGAGCGCATGACTATCCTGTTTTGTGCTTTCGTTAAATATTTTCTGAATGGCTTCTTCTGTAGCTGCTTTATTATAAACTTCCGTCATCAGATCTGACTTTGCTTGTTTTTCTAAATTCAATCTTTCACTTTTTTCTTTATCAATATTCTTGACATAAGAAATAATGCGCAGGGACTGGGTTAATTCGGACCAAAATATAGCGATATGAATACGTATCCATGCATAATGAACCATATCTGAACGCTCAATACACTCGTATTCAATCGTGTCCCAGCCTTTAGCATAACAAGCTAAAATATTCTCTGGCGATAGAACCTTCTTGTATTCGGCGGCGAATTCTGGTTGTACCATAGAAGCGGCAATTACTTCGATTGTTGCCGAATAACTTGATGATCTCGGTATTTGTAATAAATTTGTCAGCTGTTCACAGCGTTCTCCCAGTAAAGCATCTTTCGTAATATCGGCTTCTAAAACATTATTAAACATACTCGTGGCTATATGCGAAAATGCTGTCTGAAAACGTTCCGCTTGTATTTGTGATTCTTGTACGAACTGTTGCGTCTTATACTGATTATAAATGAAAAAAATCACAAAGCATGCAAGTACACTATAGAAATAAAAAAGGTCCCCTTCTGTAGCCAATAACAGCGGGGCCATGATCCCTGACAATACTACAATGATTATAAATATTTTCTTATTCTTGCGATTTTTCATTTATTTGTCTCCATATCGCAACATACTTATTGTAGTAGTCGAGTAACACTGCAAAATTTATAGTTTAGAAGCTGTTGGCATACCTTATCTTCGACGATAGAGAAATTGTACAAAATACGCTCTGCTTTCACTTTAAGCTAAGTATAGCTTTTTCATAAAACAATAGCAATATAACGGAATAATATTTTCCTATTATGGAACAATCCCTCTTATTTGGTTTACCATTTTTGCATTTCGTTTTAGTAGATAGTTATCCCTTCCTCATATTATGATATTTATAAACGTTTTGCCTAAAACTGTGCAAAACATTGAAAACCGAACATATATATGCTATACTGCAAACAAGTCAATTATATGTTTGGAGAGTGTTAATGTGAGACATAATCAAACGGCCAGCCAACGACAACAAACAATCTTTCAATTTATCAAAGATTTTTTGACAGAACATGGCTATCCCCCTTCGGTTCGCGAAATTGGTCAGGCTGTAGGTTTGAAGTCGAGTTCGACGGTGCATGGGTATCTGGATAAGCTGGAAGAAAACGGTATGATTCGCCGTGATCCCACGAAACCGCGGGCGATTGATTTATTGGATGAAAAGCCTTGGGACCGCACGGTATCGATTCCGCTGGTAGGAACGGTAGCGGCAGGAACGCCTATTCTGGCTGAGGAAAATATTGAGGATGTTTTTTCTTTTCCGGAAGGTTTAGTCGGCACTCATGATGCGACGTTTATGTTAAAGGTTCAGGGCGACAGCATGATCAATGCCGGTATCTTTGACGGCGATTATATTCTGGTTCGTCAGCAGGAAGACGCGGAAAACAGCGATATTGTCGTCGCGTTAGTGAATGATGATACCGCTACGGTGAAGCGTTTTTACCGGGAAAAGGATTGTATTCGTCTGCAGCCGGAAAATGATACGATGCAGCCGTTTTATGAAAAAAATGTAACGATACTGGGTAAAGTAATTGGCGTTTATCGCCAAATGTGATTTATAAAAATATATAGAAATGCCGCGATTCAAAAAATCGCGGCATAGAAAAACGCAGGATCGTTTTCGTAACCTCCTGCGTTTTTTGGTGTAGTTTTTTAAGCTTTGTTTTCGATGTCTTCCACAGCCTGTGCGGCTCCCATAATGCCAATCATGGCATGTTCGAAAGTCAGGCCGCCTTGCAGATACACATTGTATGGCGGACGCAGCGGACCGTCGGCGCTGAATTCAATGGATGCACCCTGCACAAAGGTTCCGGCCGCCATAATAATTTTGTCGGCATAGCCGGGCATATCCCAAGGTTCCGGCGTTGCAAAGGAATCGACCGGTGAGTATTTTTGAATGCCGCCACAGAAAGCAATGAGTTTTTCAGCTGTTCCCAGTTCAATGGCCTGAATAATATCGCCGCGCGCGTCGGTGGGCAGCGGCAGCGTTTTATAACCCAGCTTGCTGAACATGCCGGCGGCAAAAATAGCTCCCTTGATCGCCTGGGAAACGACATGCGGCGCTAAGAACAGTCCCTGGAAAAGCAGGCGATTGTTCGATAAAGACGCACCAAGTTCATCCCCCATGCCGGGGGCTGTCAGACGATACGACGCCAACTGAACCAGGTTGTCGCGGCCCACAATGTATCCGCCGGTCGGCGCGATGCCGCCGCCGGGATTCTTAATCAGTGAACCGGCGGCAATATCAGCGCCAGCCTGCGTCGGCTCTTCGGTATCGACAAATTCGCCGTAACAGTTATCGACAAAGCAGATGCAGTCCGGTTTGATTCCCTTAACCGTCGCGCAGATCGTTCGTATCTCCTCTATCGTCAATGGCGAACGCATGCTGTAGCCGCGCGAACGCTGAATGAGCACCATTTTAGTATTGCTTTTGATTGTGGCGGCGATGCCGGCCAGATCAACTTTTCCCTGCAGCATGGGAAGTTCATCGTAGGAAATACCAAACTCTTTTAGCGAACCGGGGCTGGGATGCGCATAGCCGATGACGGTCTGCATGGTATCATACGGAGTTCCGGTTAGGGAAAGCAGCTCGTCTCCCGGACGCAAGATACCGAACAAAACGGTTGCCAGCGCATGGGTTCCGGAAACAAACTGCGTGCGTACCAGCGCGCGTTCTGCGCCAAAGATTTTTGCGTAAAGCTCTTCTAGTTTGCCGCGGCCAATATCGTCATACGCATAGCCCGAGGTCGTATTGAAATGCGCATCAGATACTTTGACTTCCCGCATGGCGTCAAGGATTTTTAATGTATTGGCCGCTGCTACTTCTTCGATATGTGCATACAGCGGTCTGGTTTCGGCTAAGATTTCCTGCTTTATATCCTGTATTTTTTTTGAAAAAGTCATGTGCGATAGGTTCCCCTTTTACATTTTATATGGTTCAAAATTTTTTACTTCATCCACCGGCAGCAAAATCTGCAAGACGGTACCTTCGGCGGTATAGTCGGTTTGGCGGATATCGGCGATCTGGTGCAGCCGCGTGATCAGATTGCCCTGGGAAAATGGAATGCATACTTGCATTTCCACTTTGCTGCCGCCGACGAATTCTGCGATGCCGGCTAAAAGATCGTCGAGATGCAGGCGATCGCGGGCCGAGATAAAGATCCCTTTATGATCCTGTAATATTTTCTCATAGGCGCTAGTGTCCGTTATTTGGTCGGCTTTATTGAAGACGTAAATCACCGGTTTGTCTTCCGCTTTCAGTTCCTTCAATACCGCGATCACCGACTGGACTTGTTGTTCGTAATTGGCGTTGCTGCAGTCGACAACATGCAGCAGCAGGTCGGCCTCGCATACCTCTTCCAGTGTCGCGTTAAAGGCGGTGACAAGTGTATGCGGCAGTTTTTGAATAAAGCCGACGGTATCGGTCAAAAGAATTTGCTGATGATCGGAAAGATTGACCAGCCGGGTGGTCGGATCTAGCGTTGCAAACAGCTTGTCTTCGGCAAAGACATCGGCGCCGGACAAGGCGTTTAACAAAGTTGATTTGCCGGCATTGGTGTAGCCGACCAAGGCGACCAACGGCAGGCGCATTTCCTTGCGCTGTTGATGATGCAAAGCCCGATGCTTTTTCAGCCGGGCAATTTGTTCTTCAATATCATGAATGCGGGTATAGATGCGGCGACGATCTACTTCCAGTTTGGTTTCGCCCGGGCCGCGCGTGCCGATGCCACCGCCTAAGCGGGACAGAACGAGTCCCTGTCCGCCAATACGGGGTAAATTGTATTGCAGCTGGGCCAGTTCTACTTGCAGTTTGCCCTCGCGCGAGTGTGCCCGCTGAGCAAAAATATCAAGGATCAAAGCGGTGCGATCCAGAATCTTTACGCCTAGCATGCGTTCCAGATTGCGCTGCTGGGACGGTGTGATTTCGTCGTCAAAAATCAAAAGGTTCGCATCGTTATTCTGGATGGCCAGCGCAACTTCTTGTACTTTTCCCTTGCCCAGGAAAAGCGCATTATCCGGTTTCTCTTTGCGCTGCGTGAGCTGACCTACTACGATGGCACCGGCGGTTTCCGCCAGGCGCGCCAATTCGGCCATGGAATCCTCAATGTCCCAGCTGGTCTTTTTGCTCGTAAATTCGATGCCGGCCAGAATCGCCCGTTCGCTCTCCTGTTTGGTTTCGCTAGTGAGCTGCCGACCAAATTGTTTGTTGACCGCGGCAATCAGATAGGTCAGATTGATTTGATGCAGCTCTTCTTCTTTGACCGGACCGAAAAATTGCAGTGCCGGCGTATGCCCGTCTTCCAGCAGCTGGCCGGTAAAAAAGGCCATGCTGGCGATGATTTCCTGCGATTGATAGGATATCGCTGCCATCACGTCAAAGTGCATGCGCTGCAAAGAAGAAAGATCGGGTTCGCTGAGCTGGCTTTCTCCGCTGGGATGCGTGTGTATGCACCGGATGCCGGACAGCAGCTGTTTGCCCGCCGCGGCTTTGAATTCCGGTAAATCGACCGTCGCGTTGTTCCCCACCGACACTTGCAGAATTTTTCCCTGCCGGTTGATATATACGGCAATTTCCCGGTCCAACGCTTGCGTTATATTCAATAATTGCGCATTTAATTCATGCGTGGAGATTTGTCCCGGAGGTACATTCTGGTCATATAACGCTTCCAAGTCGGCAACGATATAGGCTTTGATGCTTTTTAAATCACCGTTGATTTTCACAAACTTTCACCTCGTCAGCTACGATTAATAATATTATTGATGTGTTTCAGGGTAATGGAAAGGGAACCGTCAGGGTTGTTGTTGAATTCTACATAGTCGGTGTTATCGAAGTAATTAATGGGAATGGTCAGTTCAATGCCCGTATCGGTTTTTAACTTATGGTGCAGCATCTTTTTTAAGGCAGCTTCCTGATCCATCTGTACTGGTTTGTGTTCGCTGAAGCCCGCATCCTGCACCTGCTGGCTGTATTGCTGCTGCATGGCGGGATTATCCGCAAAAATCTTTTGCCCGGCGAGCACCGGGTCCAGCGCGCTCGATGTTTCCAATTCTTTGGCCAGTACAGTTTTTATCGTTGTCGCTGTTTCCAGCGGATCGCGGCCAAAATCTTCCGCGACTTTTTTGGCCGCTTTGTTAATGGTCTGCAGCGCTTCTTTCGGCGACGGGGAAAGCGTGCATTCCAACAGCGCTTCCGGGAAAACGAGAATGGCGCTGCCGTCAATGGTATAGCGTTTGGCGCAGACCATAAGCGACAGATCCTGCGGATTGATAGAAACAAACTCATCCAGCTTTTGCGTCAGACCGGGCATGATGGCGGTATGGTAGATAATATCGGTCTGTATCCCCTTTTCCGTCTGCATGACCTGATGGACAAAGCCCTGATGATTATTGCATTTTAAGAAAACAATCCTTCTTTGTTCATTTATATGAATATCGCAGATCATGAGATCCGAGGATGCAGCGTCTTCCGCATGCATCAGGATTTTTCCCAGAGCTTTGGCAACCATTTGCGAAAATTCGATAAAGGTTGTTTTATCCTGCAAATAGTCCTTCAGCCACTGCTGACAATCGCTGTCCTCGTAAAAAATACCAGGTTTTGCCTCTTGACTGCTCTCCGAACGTTCAATGTGTTTATTGAGAAAATTGACCGCCGCGTCGGCGTTTACCAGATCCATTTCGGCATCTGATAAGATCGTCGAGGCGTTGGTGGTATCGATGATATGTAAAATCGCGTGTTCAATGGTAATCATTTTCGGGCCTCTTTTGCTCGTTGGTGAATTTCTTGTAAACGAGGAATTAAATGCAGCGTTAGTTTTTCTTGTAACTCAGAAAGTTTTTGCGAGTCGAAGACATAATTCATGTCTGGGATGTTATTGATGCGGGCTTCGCCAAAAAATTCATCGCGAAACATATTGTAATAAATAATAAAATTGCTGTCACAGGAAAAATCTTCGTAATCAAAAACAATATAAGAGCCGTTGGTGATGCGCACCGGCTCTGAAGGGCGGATAAACAAAGTAAAGCCTTCCAGCGTTTCCGGCAGCAGGCTTTGGTATTTCCATTCGGTAATGTGTTTCGCCAATATGATATGGCTGACCGTTTTTGGATTGAATTCTACCAGATCATGAAGAATATCGTCAAACTGGGCCCGCAATAAGGTTTCAAAAACATCCAGTTTCGCTGCAATGCATTCAATGCGGCAAAATTCGATCTGGCCAATGCGGATGCGAAGTTTGTATTCTTTCGTTTCTTCATGATAATAAACGGTCACACTATGATGAATGGCTTCATTGATATAACTGTAAATGTCATATACGTCGTCATGGACGGTTTTATCGAGCCGATATTGAAATCCATACCATTCGGCGGGCAGTTCTTGCATATACTGCCAGTCCGCAATGGCTGTTTCTACTTTTTCTTTGAATGAATCCTTCAAAGAATGACACGCTCCTTTTAGCCGAATGACTGACTCGCTCTCATACGGCCACCCTGATAGGCGGAAAGAAAGTAAAGAGCGAGTCAGTCCCTAAGTAAGTTCGACTGGATTGCAGACGACGTTCAACCGCCGCCTAAACCAAGTCTTTATTTATTTTCCGGTCCGGCCGCGTTTGGTCATGGGGACACCCTGCTGACATAAAGGACAGTCGGCTGGCGCATAGGTCTCTACATCCAGATGCAGTAAAGCCTTGTACGGAACATCGCCAAACTTGACCGAACCGCCGCTGCGGTCAACCAGCATGCCGACGGCTACCGGGATGCCGCCATTTTCCCGGACGACATCAATGACTTCCTGCACTGATCCACCGGTTGTAACAATATCTTCTACAATCAGCACCCGTTCTCCTGCATGCAGGCTAAAACCACGGCGAAAAGTCATGCGGCCGTTTTCCCGTTCGGTGAATATGGCCCGCGTTCCCAATGCTTTTCCAGTTTCGTGCGCCAATAGAATGCCGCCGGTCATTGGTCCGACAACCGTCTCGATAGCGCAGTCCCGGAACAGGTCCGCCAGTGCCTGGCAAAGCTGTTCTGTATATTTCGGATGCTGCAGAACGTTGAATTTTTCTACATATAAGGGACTATGCAGCCCGGAGGTTAATAAAAAATGCCCCTCCATGATGGCCTGTGTTTTCAGGAAAATTGCTTTTACTTCAGTTTCTGTCATCATTGCACCGTCTCCATTTCTTTGATAATATTTTCCGCTGCCTGTCGCGGCTGGGCGGCGGTGCGGATTGGACGGCCCACAACCAGATGCGTCGCGCCGTTTCTCAGCGCTGCCGCCGGCTGGGCAATCCGGCTTTGATCATTGACGGCGGCATTGCCCGGCCGGATGCCGGGCGTAACGATCAAAAAATCATTGCCGCAGGTTTGACGAATAGCCCGGGCTTCCTGCGGCGAAGCGACGACGCCGTCCAGACCGGCTTTTTGCGCCAAAACCGCCAAACGCAGGACTTGTTCCTGTATCGAATCGGTGTGCCCCATCTGCTGCCATTCCGTTTGATTCAGACTGGTCAGGATGGTGACGGCAATCAATTTTGGCGGTTGAAGGTTCAGACGAGCTGCTTCTTCATGCAGCCGATCCGCGGCCGTTTTCATCATCGTGTAGCCGCCGGAGGCATGAACGTTCAGCATGCTTATCCCGCCCAGCCGCAGCAAAGAACAAAGTCCTTCGGCGACCGTGTTCGGAATATCATGCAATTTCAGATCAAGAAAAATGTCTTTGCCTTGTTCCTTCAGATACAGGATGACTTGAGGACCGACGCTGTAAAAAAGTTCCATGCCTACTTTATAATAATTTACGGTGGTTCCCAGCGTTTCTACCAGATTTTTCACTTCATCCATGGTATGAACATCTAGCGCCGTAATCAATCTTTTTTCTGTCATACTGTCCCCCATCGTGTTCTTATAACTTCATTTTTCCTATTAGCTCTTCTATATTGTTCAAATGATGCTGCTGCAGATAATCGGCAATGCCGTCGATGATTTTCATCGTTATCGCCGGATCAACAAAATTCGCTGTGCCAATCGAAACGGCGGAAGCGCCGGCTAGGAAAAACTCAATTGCATCGTCGGCGTTCATGATGCCGCCCATGCCAATAATTGGAATATGAACGGCCTGCGCCGTTTGCCATACTAGGCGGAGAGCAACTGGTTTGACTGCCGGGCCGGAAAGTCCGCCGGTCACGTTGCCGAGTACCGGCCGCCAGGTATGAATGTCAATGGCCATGCCGAGCAGCGTATTGATCAAAGAAATCGCATCGGCTCCTGCCTCTTCAACGGCGCGCGCCATTAAGGCAATGTCGGTTACGTTGGGAGAGAGTTTCAAAATGACCGGGAGGCTGGTATGTTTTTTGGCTGCGGTGACAACAGCGGCGGCCGCCTTCGGATCGGTACCGAAAATAATGCCGCCGTCTTTAACATTCGGACAGGAGACATTCAATTCGATGCCAGCTACGCCGGGCACATCGAGTTTTTCGGCTAAGATACCATATTCTTCAACAGTGCTGCCTGAAATATTGACAATAATATTGCTGTCATATTTTTGAATACGCGGCAGGATATCGTTCAGGAAAAAGTCGACGCCGGGATTTTCCAGACCGATGCAGTTCAGCATACCGGCCGGCGTTTCGGTCATGCGCACGCCATCGTTGCCGCGGCGCGGCTGCAGGGTCGTCCCCTTGACGACGACAGCGCCCAAGCGATGCAGATCGACGAAGTCAGCAAATTCTTCACCAAAGCCGAAAGTGCCGGAACCGGTCCATACCGGACTTTGCATTTTTATACCGGCTAACTCTGTACGCAGTAATGCAGACTGTTCCATTATAGCACCTCCTGCGCCCAAAAAACCGGCCCATCTTTACAAACTTTTACTCGGTGTCCGTCGTTGGTATCACAGGAACAGGACAGACAGGCGCCTAACCCGCAGGCCATGCGCTTTTCCAGGGAAACCTGGCAAGGAATGCTGGCTGCGGCGGCAATTTTGGCAACGCCCCGCATCATGATTTCCGGTCCGCAGACAATGATCTGGTCGTACTTTTCCTGCTGCAGCAGCGTGGGTAAAAGATCGATCGTGAAGCCCTTGGTACCCATAGAACCGTCGTCGGTCGTAATGAAAATCTTCCGCGCATAAGGCCGGAACAGATCCGGCCAAAACATTTCCTGACGGCAGCGGCCGCCCATCAGAATATCGGCTTGCCCAGCCAAGCGATTGGCGACAAACAACAAGGGAGCAATTCCCAAGCCGCCGCCGATCAGCAGCGGTCGTTTTGCCGTCATTGCAAAACCGTGGCCCAGCGGCCCCAGACAATTGATGCTTTCCCGCGGCTGCAGGGAGGTCATGGCAGCCGTTCCTTTGCCGATGCGGCGATAGATAAAAGTCACCGTACCCGCTGCTGCATCCAGATCGGCAATACTTAAAGGCCGACGCAGCAAAAGCATTTCGCGGTTGATCTGCAGCTGAACGAACATACCGGGCTGCCCGCAGGACGCAATCTCAGGGCAGGCAACGGAAAGCTGATAAATATCAGCGCCTAAAGGCTTGTTTTCTAATATTATGGCATCAATGGCAAGTTTAGGCAAGTGCATCACCGCCGCCCACATAATCCTGTAAGGCCAGAGAATAAATCAGCCGGCGTTCGCGCATGAAGGACAGTACCCGCAGCACTTCCCAGGCTGTATCAAGCGAGGTCAGACAAGCAATGCCGTGCTCTACCGTAGCCCGGCGGATTTTAAATCCATCCTTTGCCGAATGTTTCCCCTGCGTCAGCGTATTAATGACCATATTAATCTGGCCGGTTTTGATCATTTGAATGATATCGGAGCTGCGCTCATGCACTTTGCCAACAATATCCGCGTCGATACCCAGAGAATGAATGGCTTTGGCAGTCCCCTCCGTCGCTACCAGCTGGAAGCCGAGCTCGGAAAATGCCTTGGCTAATTGTTTCATTTCCGCTTTGTCTTTATCGGCAACCGTGAACAAAATACGGCCGTGTATCGGTATGTTCATACCGGCGCCGATAATGGCTTTGTATAAGGCGCGGGCATAGTGATAGTCAATGCCCATGACTTCGCCTGTTGATTTCATTTCCGGCCCGAGGGAAATATCGACATCCTGCATTTTGGCAAATGAGAAGACCGGAGCTTTTACCGCCACATAAGGACGCGGCGGAACCAAACCGGATTTGAAGCCCAGCGCCTTCAAATGATCGCCTATAGCAATCCGGGTTGCGACGTTGACCATTTTTATATCGGTGATCTTGCTTAAAAATGGCACAGTCCGACTGGAACGCGGATTGACTTCAATGACATATACTTCATCGTTGACCACGACATACTGAACGTTCATCAGACCCTTGACGTGCAGGCTGATGGCCAGACGCTTCGTATAGTCGATGATGGTGTAGATTACTTTTGATGATAATGTTTGCGGCGGATAGACAGCGATGCTGTCGCCGGAATGAACGCCAGCTCTTTCTACGTGCTCCATGATACCGGGAATCACTACGTCAATGCCGTCCGAAATGGCATCGACTTCAACTTCAGTTCCCTCCATGTAGCGGTCTACGAGAACCGGATGATCCGGTGTTACCTTAACCGCCCGGCTCATATAATCTCTCAATTCATCCTCATTATAAACGATTTCCATCGCCCGGCCGCCCAGTACGTAAGACGGACGAACCATGACCGGATAGCCGATTTCAGCAGCGCCCTGGAAAGCTTCTTCCAGATTCGTTACGCTGATTCCCTTTGGTCTGGGGATCTGGGTTTGCGTTAATACTTCATCAAACCGCTCGCGGTCCTCTGCCCGGTCAATATCATCCACCGAGGTGCCAAAGACTTTTACGCCGGCTTTTTGCAGCGACGCTGCCAGATTAATGGCAGTTTGTCCGCCAAACTGGACAATGACGCCCTCCGGCTGTTCTTTATCAATGATATTGAGCACATCCTCCGTAGTCAGCGGTTCAAAGTATAACCGATCGGAGATATCAAAATCGGTGCTGACGGTTTCCGGATTGTTGTTGATGATGATGGCTTCAATGTTCATTTCCCGTAGCGCCCAGACCGAATGTACGGAGCAATAATCAAACTCAACACCCTGACCGATGCGGATCGGGCCGGAACCCAAAACGATCACCTTGCGATTTTGTGAGGTGCGGACTTCGTCTTCCTGCGCATGAAATGTTGAATAATAATACGGCGTCGCGGCTTCAAATTCAGCGGCGCAGGTATCTACCATTTTATAGCAAGGAAGGATGTTCATCGTTTTTCGCAGCGTGCGAATTTCATCCATGTTTTTTTGCGTGATTTCGGCAATTGACTGATCAGCCAGACCAACATTTTTAGCGGCGAGCATCAGCTTCGGCGTAATTTTTTCACTGCTCAGACGCTGCTCCATATCGGTGATGTTTTTAATCTTTTCAATAAACCATTCATCAATTTTCGTGATCGCATGAATCTCATCAACGGAGGCAATATTGCGGCGCAAGGCTTCGGCAATTACGAACAGGCGCTGGTCATTGATGCGGGCAAGATTTTTTTTCACCCGCTCGTCATCCCAACTGTCCATGATTTCCATGTGCAGGCGGTTGACGCCGATTTCCAGGGACCGAACGGCTTTTAATAAAGCGCCTTCAAAATTGCGGTCTATGGACATGACTTCGCCGGTTGCCTTCATCTGGGTTCCCAGCGTATGATCGGCATAAACAAATTTATCAAACGGCCAGCGCGGGAATTTTACTACGCAGTAATCCAGAGTCGGTTCAAAACAGGCTTTCGTTTTTTTCGTAACGGCATTGGTGATTTCATCCAGATTGTAGCCAATGGCAATTTTAGCCGACACCTTGGCGATCGGATAGCCGGTTGCCTTGGAAGCTAAAGCAGAGGAACGGCTGACGCGTGGATTGACTTCGATGACATAGTAGTTGTTCGTGTCTGGGTCTAAGGCGTACTGCGCGTTGCAGCCGCCTTCGATGCCCAGCTCGCGGATAATCCGCAGGCTGGCGCTGCGGAGCATCTGGTATTCATGATCCGTCATGGTCTGCGACGGCGCCACGACGATGCTGTCGCCGGTATGTACGCCCACGGGATCAAGGTTTTCCATGTTGCAGACGGTAATGCAGTTGTCATTGCCGTCCCGCATGACTTCGTATTCAATTTCTTTCCAGCCGGCAACGCTGCGTTCAATGAGCACCTGGCCGATCATGCTGTATTTAAGGCCGCGGATGACGATTTCAATAAGTTCTTCTTCATTGTCGGCAATACCGCCGCCGGTTCCGCCCATCGTATAGGCCGGACGGACAATGATCGGATAGCCGATGGAATTGGCAAAATCAACGGCCGAGGGTACATCTTCGACAATGTCGCTCTCGGGAATGGGTTCGCCTAGTTTCTGCATGGTTTCTTTAAAAAGCTCGCGGTCTTCCGCTTTTTTAATAGCCTGCAGGGATGTTCCCAGCAGTTCTACGGAGTATTTTTCTAAAATATGTTTTTCCGACAGCTGTACGGCCAGATTGAGTCCGGCCTGTCCGCCTAAAGTTGCCAATAAGCCGTCCGGCCGTTCCTTACTGATGATTTCTTCCAGAAAATCGACCGTCAGCGGTTCAATGTAGACGCGGTCGGCAATATGTGTATCGGTCATGATCGTAGCCGGGTTGCTGTTTACCAGAACAACTTCCAGACCTTCTTCTTTCAGCGCCCGGCAAGCCTGGGAACCGGCATAGTCAAACTCAGCCGCCTGGCCGATAATAATAGGGCCCGATCCAATGACCATAACTTTTTTCAGATAGGTTTTTTTTGGCATAAATTATTCCCCCTTTGTCAACATCGTCCAGAACTGATCAAATAAATACGTGTTGTCATCCGGTCCCGGCGATGCTTCAGGATGATATTGTACGGAAAAAATCGGCAAACTGGTATGGCGCATACCCTCAATCGTATCATCATTCACTGAACGGTGCGTAACTTCGAGCGGCAGGCCGTTTAATGAATTTTCATCGACTGCGTAGCCGTGGTTTTGCGAAGAAATCTGTACTTTTCCAGTCAAAAGATTTTTCACCGGCTGATTCGAACCGCGGTGGCCAAATTTTAATTTATACGTGTCGGCTCCCAGCGCCAGGGCCAGCAGTTGGTGCCCAAGGCAGATGCCAAACATTGGTTTAGTTCCGATAAGTTTTTGGATGTTCGCGATAACTTCCGGCACATCTTTGGGATCACCCGGGCCATTGGATAAAAAGATTCCATCCGGCTGCAAGGCTAAAACAGCTTCCGCCGAGGTATCCGCCGGCACGATCGTCAACGAGCAGCCCAGTTTGTGCAATGCCCGGAGAATGTTGCGTTTGATGCCGAAATCCATCACGACCACATGCGGGCCGTCATTTTCCATTTTGTAAACATCTGGAGTTGTTACTTCCTGTACTACCGCTTTTTCGATCGGCGTAGCAAACAATGCATTCATATCGGCTTCAGCCGTGTCGACAGGCACCAGAATCCCTTTCATGGTCCCGGCAGAGCGGATCTTGCGCGTCACCGCCCGGGTATCGACATCGTACAGGCAGGGAATGTTCTGCTGGATCAAAAAATCGCGCAGCGAAGTTTCCAGATGCCAGTTACTGCCCTTCTCGCACAGCTCTCCGATGATAAAGCCATTGACGAACGATTGGCGCGACTGCATAAATATGTCGGCCATGCCGTAATTGCCAACCATGGGATAGGTCAGCGTGACAATCTGGCGGCAATAAGAAGGATCGGTCAGAATTTCTTGATAGCCCGTCATACCTGTATTAAAGACGACCTCTCCGGTCGCCGTTGTGTTTTGCAGAAGGGTTCCGTAAAAAACGCTGCCATCTTCTAAAACTAGTTTACCTTTCAAAACAACACCCCATCTCAGCAGATTACTTTTCCATCTTTCATTACGATCCGGCCATCCACCATGGTCAGTACCGCTTTTCCTGTCAGGCGGCGGCCAACAAATGGCGAATGCGTTCCTTTTGTATAAAAATTCTTTTCCTCTACGGTCCATTCCTGATTCGGATCCAGGATTGTCAGGTCGGCCGGTTTGCCAATGGTCAAAGTTCCGGCATCAAGCCCAAAGATATGGGCCGGTTCAGCGGTCATTTTAGAAATCAGCAGCGGCAGATCGGCTTTTTGCGTATGGTAAAGGTCGGTCAGCAAAACGCCTACAGCTGTTTCCAGTCCAGGAAAGCCGCTGGGGGCATAAGCATATTCAACATCTTTTTCCTCCTCGGCATGCGGGGAATGATCGGTTACGATCATATCAATCGTTCCGTCTTTCAATCCGGCCAGCATAGCGTCGACATCCTTTTGGGAACGCAGCGGCGGATTGGTTTTTGTCGCGCTGTCGGTGAGGTCAACGCAGTCTTCCGTCAGTGTAAGATGCTGCGGGGTCACTTCAGCTGTGACTTTAACGCCGCGCTTTTTGGCCTGCCGGACAATATCCACGGCATGCGCCGAGCTGATATGCGCCACATGCACTCGGGCGTCGGCGTATTCTGCCAGCATGATATCCCGAGCTACAGCAATATCTTCCGCTACAGTTGGTCTCCCTTTCAGGCCCAGCATGGCGCTTTTATGTCCTTCATTCATGTATCCGTCTTCTACTAAAGAGGTTTCTTCGTCATGGTTGATGATGATTTTTCCAAACGTGCGCAAATAATCCAAGCCGTTTAAAAGCACTTTGGCTTTTTGTACATAATGGCCGTCATCGGAGAACGCTACGGCGCCGGCTGCTGCCATATCGCCGACTTCAGCCAGTTCCGTTCCGTTTTGCCCTTTTGTCAATGCGCCGATGATTTCGATATGCACCAGACCGGTATCTTCCGCTTGCTTTTGCAGACCGCGGACCAGCGCCGCCGTATCAACGACCGGCTTGGTATTCGGCATCGTCGCTACGCGGGTATAACCGCCGGCGGCGGCCGCTTCCGTACCGGATTTGAAATCTTCTTTGGCTTCCTGACCGGGTTCACGAAAATGAACATGCATGTCAATCAAGCCCGGCGTGACCACTTTGCCGGAGGCGTCAATGAGCGCGGCATCTTCTGCCGTGAGGTTTGTGCCAATGGCAGCAATTTTGCCCTCGTCAATCAATACATCTGCGATTTTATCCATTTTATTGGCGGGATCAATTACCCGGCCGTTTTTAATTAGCTGCTTCAATGTTTTTACCTCCCGTCAGTACCAAAGTCAACAGTGCCATACGCACTGCCACGCCGTTTTGTACTTGTTCCTGAATGACCGAATGATCGCCATACGCTACATATGGCGAAATTTCCAGGCCTTTGTTCATCGGCCCCGGATGCAGGATGAGGACATCCTTCTTGGCCAGAGTCAGGCGTTCGTCATTCAGTCCGAAGATGCGGGCATATTCCCGGGTAGATGGGAACAGCCCGGCTTTTTGTCTTTCCAGTTGAATGCGCAATACATTGATCGCGTCGGCGTCTTTAAGGGCATCTTCTATGCGGTCATGGACGAATATGCCCGGTTCTTGATACAAGAAACGCGGTAAGAGTGTCTGCGGACCGGCAAGATGTACTTCAATTCCCATTTTGCGCATGCCCCAGATATCAGAACGGGCTACCCGGCTATGCAGAATATCACCGATAATGGCTACTTTCAATCCTTCAAGATGCCCTTTGTGCTGCTGCAGGGTAAAAAGATTCAGCAGTCCTTGCGACGGATGTGCGTGGGCGCCGTCACCGGCGTTGATAATCACCGGATGCTGCACCACCTTGGCGGCATAGGCTGCGGCTCCCTCGGCTTTATGCCGCATGACAATCGCATCAAAACCCATGGCTTCGACCGTCAGCAAGGTATCGCGCAGGCTTTCGCCTTTCGTGATACTGCTGGTCCCCGCCGTTATATTCACCACATCGGCCCCTAAATATTTACCAGCGGTTTCAAACGAAGTCCGCGTACGTGTGCTCGCTTCATAAAAAACCGTAACGATTGATTTTCCTCGCAAGGTTGGAACCTTTTTGATATCGCGATGGATAATGTTCTTCATTTCTGTTGCCGTTTCAAGGACGAGACGGATTTCATTGGCTGAGAAATCTTCCAGACCAAGGATATCTTTTCCCCGCAATGATACTGCATTTTTTTCCAAGAAAATCACTCCTTAATAAATAATTATACAACAATACTGCATAAACAATCAAGATAAATCTCAAGGCACAAAAAAAGCTTTCTTATGCGAAGGCATAAGAAAGCTAATCAGCTTTAACAAAAACATGTAATCATACAAGCTCCCTTATTAGCCTCACAGGACTAAACTTAAAGGCAATATTCAATTTCCCATATCATAGCATATTCGCCCAATAGTGTCAATGACGATTTATGCCCTGCCGTTAAACGGGACAGCGGCTAAGTTTAAATATTATAGTTGCTGAAAAGTTTTTTCATATAATTCCAGCCTTTTTCAACGGTTTTAATCACCGGTTCCATCAGCTCCGGCTGGCGGATAACCAGCTGTAAAATCCGGCGGCGCTGCTGCCGATAAGTGGAATCGACCGTCCGCAGGAATTCTTCCATTTCCATTTCCACCGAAATCTTAGGAATTTTAGAAGCTTCAATTTCACTGCTACGGCCTTTAATTTTTGCCGCATCGCCCTGAAAAGGGATATACACTTCTTCGCCGAAGCGTTTCTCAATTTCTTCTTTCAGCGCTTCCTGCGCCGGCGCTTCGCCATGTACAATGAAAACTTTCGCCGGTTTTGGTTCCTGAATATGTTCCATCCAGTCAAGAATCTGACGACTGTCTGCATGCGCTGAAAAACCGTCCAACATTTGGATCTTTGCCCGTACGGCTACTTCTTCACCCATGATCTTTACCCGTTTGATTCCATCCACCAGGCGGCGCCCCAGGCTGCCCTCCGCCTGATAACCAACGAATAATACAGTGGATTCCGGTCGCCACAGGTTATGTTTTAAATGATGCAAAATACGGCCGGCATCGGCCATGCCACTGGCGGATATAATGATCGCCGAACCTTCCGAGCTGTTCAGCGCCTTGGATTCGGCGGCAGTTTCGCAAATCTGCAGCTGCGGCAACTGCGGCATTCCGCCCTTATCTAAAAAGTCAATGGAGTCCTGATCAAACTCCTGGGTATTGCGGACAAAAATGCGGGTCGCCGCAATTGCCAAAGGACTGTCAAGGATAATCGGCACGTCATCAATGCGGCCGGCTTTCCAAAGTTTATAGAAATAATACAGAAGCGTCTGCGTGCGGCCAACGGCAAAGGAAGGAATAATCAGGTTGCCGCCGCGATCCATGGTATCATTGATGATTTCTGCCAAAGTCTCTTCTTTGTCATAGATCTGATGCAGGCGATCGCCATAGGTGGACTCTACCACCAAATAATCAGCGCCCTCGATAATGCTGGGATCTTTGATAATCGGCTGATCCGGCTGGCCAAGGTCGCCGGAAAATACCAGTTTAGTCGTTTTGTCTTCTTCCGTAACATAAAGTTCAATCATGGCCGAACCAAGGATATGGCCGGCGTCACGGTAAAGCGCTTTAATATTGTCGGCGACGACAATTGTTTCTTCATACGGAATCGCTGAGAAATGTTTCAGAGCATCTTCGGCATCCGCCAGACTATATAATGGCTGTACCGGTTCCTCGCCGCTGCGCTGTCCCTTGCGATTTTTCAGCTCGGCATCAGATTCCTGAATATGCGCCGAATCCGGCAGCATAATACTCGCCAGTTCACAAGTTGCCCGCGTCGCGTAAATACTTCCCTTGAAGCCTTCGCGGCATAGTTTCGGCAACAGTCCGCAGTGATCCACATGCGCATGCGTCAGCAGTACGCAGTCGATTTCTGCCGGATTAAAGCGAAACTCCTCATAGTTCAGAGCCCGGGTTCGTTTGGAACCTTGAAACATGCCGCAATCGATCATGATTTTGTGATTGTTGGTTTCCAGTAAATAGCAGGAGCCTGTTACTGTATGTGCCGCACCTAAAAATTCTAACCGCATTGATCATCTGCTCCTTTGTATGAAAATAAAATTGTCCGCTGAATCTGTCCCCTATTCTTCGCCTAAAATTCTTACTTCCGGATATAATTTTACGCCGTGTTCCTGCAGAACGCGATCCTGTACTTCATGAATCAGCCGGAGCACGTCGGCTGCCGTTGCGTTGCCTTTATTGACCACAAACCCGGCATGCTTTTCGGAAATCTGCGCATCGCCGATATGAAATCCCTTTAATCCGGTGTGTTCAATCAGCGTGCCGGCAAAATAGCCTTCCGGGCGCTTAAAGGTGCTGCCGGCGCTGGGTAAATCCAGCGGCTGTTTCTTAATCCGGCGTTCGGTGAATCCGGCCATTTTCTGATGAATGGCCGTAGAATCCCCCGGAGTCAGTTGCAGCCGAATCTCACATATGGCCTGATCATTTTCCTGAAAAATACTGTGGCGATAACCAAAATCCAATTCGGCGGTTGGATAATGAATCAACGCGCCTTGTCGGTTGACTGCCGTTACACGGGTGACGACATTTTTCATTTCGCCGTCATAAGCGCCGGCATTCATAAAGATGGCGCCGCCCAGACTGCCGGGAATGCCGACCGCGAATTCAAGACCGGATAGTCCCTGCTTGGCGGCATATTGCGCGACTGCGCCTAAAATCGCGCCGGCACCGGCAACAATCGTATTTCCTTCCTGCCGAATGGAAGAAAACGGGCTGTTAAACTTTACGACAACACCGCGAATCCCCTTGTCCAGCACCAATACATTGGAACCATTGCCAAGAATGGTCAAAGGCAAATGATACTGATCAGACAGCGTAAAAATCGCCGCCACCTCGTCAGCGGATGAGGGGAAAAATAAATAGTCGGCCGGACCGCCGATTCGAAACGTAGTATGACGGCTCATAGGCTCGTTCACCAGAAATTGTTCCGGGCAAAACTGTGATTTCATGGTAGCAACAAAAGCTTGATTGATCTGCACGATGATTTCCTTTCTATGATACAAATTAATCTAAATGATCAAATCCGGTTTGCTTTAGTTGTTCAAAACCAAGCTGGCGCAGAGCCTCATAAGCGACGATTGCCACGGAGTTTGACAGATTCAGCGATCTTGCCTCCGAGACCATCGGTATGCGTAAACAGGATTGCCAGTGCGCTTTAAGAATGGTCTCCGGTATTCCGGCTGTTTCCTTGCCAAAGACTAAAAAATCATTGTGCGTAAAATGAGCTTCTGTATAGGCCCGCGGCGCTTTTGTCGAAAGATAATAAAAATTTCCCTCCGGGTATTTTGTCAAAACTTCATCAAAACTATCATGGTAATAAACCTTTACTAAATGCCAGTAATCCAGTCCGGCGCGCTTCAGATATTTATCATCCGTTGAAAAACCCAAAGGCCGTACCAAATGAAGATCCATTCCGGTACCCGCGCATAAACGGGCAATATTTCCCGTATTGCCGGGAATTTCTGGTTCTATTAATACAACATGCACCCTGCTCCACCTCAAAATAAATATATCGTACAACCTATTTTATTATAGCGGAAACAGTATTTAAAAACAATAGCAGTTACGGCCTCATTGGGGCGGTAACTGCTAAGGCAGGCTTTATTCAAGTATGGCTCCGGTGCTGGCCGAGGTCGTAAGTTTAGCATAACGGGCCAAATACCCCGTCTTGATTTTTGGTTCCGGAGCGCTCCATTGTGCACGGCGCTTTGCCAGTTCCTCATCACTCACTAAAAGCTCTAGTTTACGCGCCGGGATATCAATGGCAATTTTGTCGCCATTTTTTATCAAGGCGATGGGGCCGCCGGCCATGGCTTCCGGTGATACATGACCGATGCAGGCGCCGCGAGTTGCGCCGCTGAAGCGGCCGTCAGTAATCAAGGCAACCTTTAAGCCCATACCGGTAATAATCGCGGTCGGATTTAGCATTTCCCGCATACCCGGTCCGCCCTTCGGTCCTTCATAGCGAATAACGACAACATCGCCGTTTTGAATCTCGCCGCCCATGATGGCTTCAATGGAATCTTCTTCCGAATTATATACTTTTGCGATGCCCGTATATACCAGCATATCTTCGGTGACTGCCGAAGCTTTTACCACAGCGTAGTCCGGCGCCAGATTACCCTTGAGAATCGCAATGCCGCCGGTAGGCCGATATGGCGCATCTACGGAATGGATGACATCGGGACGGCGGATTTTAGCATGTTCGATGCGATCCTTTAACGGCCCGGTCACTGTCAGCGCATCCAGATGAAGAAGGTTTTTCTTGGCTAATTCATGCATAACGGCGGAAATGCCGCCGGCTTCGTTCAAGTCCTGCATATGATGTTTGCCGCCCGGCGCCAGTTTGGTGATATAAGGTGTACGCGCGCTGATTTCATCAAAAAGCGGCGCTGGTAAAGTGATGCCGGCTTCATGCGCAATGGCCGTTAAATGAAGCACTGTATTTGAGGAACCGCCGATGCCCATGTCGACAGTAATGGCATTTTCAAAAGCTTCACGGGTCATGATATCGCGCGGCTTAATGTCATTTTTTACTAAATCCATGATGATATGGCCGGCTTCTTTGGCAAGGCGGGTTCTGGCGCCGGTGTATGCTGCCGGAATCGTCCCATTGCCCGGCAAGCCCATACCCAAGACTTCGGTCAATGAATTCATGGTATTAGCGGTAAACAGACCCGAGCAGGAACCGCAGCCAGGACAGGTATCCTGTTCCAGTGAATCCAGCTCTTCGGCGCTGATTTTGCCAGCCGTAAACTGTCCCGCAGCTTCAAAAGTATTGCTCAGACTGACATTTTCCCCATTGTGGCGTCCGGCCAGCATGGGTCCGCCGCTGACAACGATGCAGGGAATATTCAGCCGGGCGGCGGCCATCAGCATGCCGGGGACAATTTTATCACAGTTTGGTATCAGCACCAAACCGTCAAAGGCATGACCGCTTGCCATAGCTTCAATAGAATCGGCGACCAATTCACGGCTGGCCAAAGAAAACTTCATACCGATGTGTCCCATGGCAATCCCGTCGCAAATACCAATGGCCGGAAATTCAATCGGAGTGCCGCCGGCGGCAGCAACGCCAAGTTTCGCCGCCTCAGCAATAGACCGCAAATGAATATGGCCAGGAATAATCTCATTAAATGCATCGACAACGCCAATCAATGGCTTTTTTAAATCATCCGGACTGTAGCCCATAGCATAGAACAAGGAACGATGCGCTGCCCGTGTAGGACCCTTTTTGACAATGTCACTTCTCATAATATTCTCCCACCCGTTTCAAGATTTACTTTAGCTGTCCATTCTCAACGAACATTAAAAGCAATATATTGTATACCGCATTACAATAATACTTCATTTTTAGGATATATTCAATAGAAAACATCAATTTGGTTCAAAATGATTGTGCAATATTAGAATTCAATTCCCTTTTGGGCCTTGATTCCTTTTTGAAACGGATGTTTAATGAGTTTCATTTCAGTTACCAGATCGGCTTTGTCAATAATGCGGGGGCGGGCGTCGCGCCCGGTAAGAACCAGATGCAGTTCCGGCGGTTTATCTTCCAGCAGCTGCAGCACTTCGTTTTCCGTAATCAGATCAAATTTTACAGCATAGTTAATCTCATCCAGGATTAGCATATCCCATTGTTTGCTTTGCATGGCCTGCCGCGCTTCCTGCAATGTTTTGTGCGCGGCGGCCTGATGCTCGCTCTGATCCTCGCCATCGCGCTGTGTAAAGCCTTTTCCACACTGTCGGACTTCGATCCGGTCTCCTAATGCCGCTAACGCTTTCAATTCACCGTATTTCCAGCCGCCTTTGATAAACTGCAGTATCAATACATGGAGTCCCTCGCCCCAGGCACGAATGGCCAGACCTAATGCTGCGGTTGTTTTTCCCTTGCCGTCGCCGGTATGAATAATGATTAAACCCTTTTCTGCCATGACTAGCACCACCTTAAAAAATATCGTCTTTTTCAATCAAAACATGATATACTATTAATGTTTTCATTATACTATAGTTGGGGTTTTTTATGAAAAAATTTATTTCGTTTGCGCTGTTGATTGCCGGTTTTACTTTATTATGCATTTATTTTACGGAAAAAACGGATGTGCTGGGTTTGGGAAATCTTCCATTTTCCGTTTCTTTTTCCGAAGAAAACGGTCAGTTAGCTTTGACTTGGCGGCCGCTGCCCTATCCTTGTTTTTATCGTGTGGAAGCCTATTTTAAAACGACCGGGCTGCTGGCCGATGAGCCGGAATATCATTTGGCGGATCGGAGCTTTACCGTGCATCCCTATTATCGCGCGGCGACAACGGCGATTCCCATGTATTACCGGGTAACTGCTTACGGTTTGTTTGGCCGTCTGACAGGACCGTCGCAGCTTATTTCCAACCCTGACTTTCCGTCGCCGCCGGCGCCGGTATCTATTTTTCATTATACGAAGCAGCATCCGGCTAGTTTGATGCCGTATCTTGTATGGCATTCGGTGCCGACGGCAGTCTGCTATGAGGTGGAGATCCTTTCTGCGCCGCCGGAAAACGAACAAGGTACAGCCCTTTCACAGAAATACCATTTATTTAGTACACAACAGGTTTATACCAACGGCTGGCAGGCGGATTTAACGCCTTTTATGAATCAACCGCAGCTGTATTGGCGCGTCAGAGCCTTGAATCTTCAGAAACAGCCCATAGGCGTATTTTCAAAATCGGAGCCATTGGTATGCGATCCGGTGCAGCCCATACCCAATCGCCCGCTTTTAAATGATTTCGATCAAATGCCCAATACAAAAATGCCTTTATATCCAGTATATCATTGGATCCCTATGCATAACATCACGCGCTACGAGGTAGAGCTTTTGACGGCGTCGCCGCTGCATGAGCACAATACGACGCCAACGCCGGACCGTGCTTGGTATATGATAGCAAATGATTCTTTTAGCTGCTATGACGAATATGCGCGACCGTATGCCGGAGAATATTATTGGCGGGTCCGGGCTGTCGACGATAACGGCCATACCATCGGCACGTATTCCGACACGGACACGTTTACGGTGGAGACGCATTTAACCCGCGCTTATGCCGCTGCATTTGGCGACAGCATCACGCATGGCGGCGGCGCGGTTTCGTATTCGCCAGCCAATCATGAATACAATTATATGACCTATTTGGATTTTCCAACGCTGAATCTCGGACGCAGCGGCGATACTTCACATATGACGTTGCTGCGCTTTGATGCCGATGTATTGCCTTATCAGCCCTACAATCTGCTCATACTGACGGGCTCCAATAATCTGCGGTCGGATACGACAGCTGAAGAAATCATTGCTGATCTGGACGGGATTCGCCGTAAATGTGAGGAGAACGATATTCGTCCTATTTTTCTCACTTTGATGCCGATTCAGCCGGAGAACATTTATGCTGCTTTTCAAACGGAAACCGATCCGGATTGGCACGAGAAAATGGACAAAGTAAACGCCTATATCCGTACGCAGCCATTCTTTATTGACCTGGAACCTTATTTTTATGATACGGGAAAACATTTTATGGATACAAGTCTGGCGACCGACGGTCTGCATCCGGATATTCGGGGAAAAATGTTAATGGCGGAAATCATCAATCGACATGCATATTTACTGCGGAAATAAGAAACAGACCTCCAAGTGCAAAATGGCGCTTAGAGGTCTGTTTCATTCTGTCGGTATTTTGATTGCGGCCATGGCTTGTTCGCTGTTCATGAGGATTTCCCTGGGTTTACTGCCAGTATTAGGACCGACAATATGCAGTGCTTCCATCGTATCAATCAGGCGAGCAGCGCGTGTATAGCCTATGCGGAAGCGCCGCTGAATACTGGATGAAGAGGCCTGCCCGCTCGACAATACCAAACTGACCGCCTGTTCCAGCAGTTCATCCTGCTGCTCAGCCGATTTATTTGTTTTATCATCTTTGTGAGCTTCCTGCTCGGTAAAACTAATGATTTCTTCATTCGGCTGAACCGTTTGTCCCTGACTGCGGATGAAATCAAGCAGCTGTTCTACTTCCTGATCACTGACAAAAGCTCCCTGAACGCGCCGCGGCTTGGAAGCGCCGACGGGGTAAAAAAGCATATCGCCCTTTCCTAAAAGTTTTTCCGCACCGCCCATATCAAGAATCGTCCGGGAATCAATCTGTGATGATACAGAGAAGGAGATTCGCGAAGGAATGTTCGCCTTGATAATGCCGGTGATGACATCAACCGAAGGCCGCTGCGTTGCCAGAACTAAATGAAGACCTGCCGCCCGCGCCTTTTGCGCCAGACGGCAAATGGCCTCTTCTACATCATGCGGCGCTACCATCATAAGGTCCGCCAACTCGTCGATGATGATCACAATAGCCGGCATTTTTTCAGCTTCAACAGCTTTGTTATAACGTTCCATATCACGAACACCATGTTCGGCAAATTTCGCATAGCGTTTTTCCATTTCCTGAACGGCCCAGTTGAGTACCGACGCTGCTTTTTTAGCATCTGTGACCACGGGAACCATCAGATGAGGAATTCCGTTGTAATTGGAAAGTTCCACCATTTTAGGATCAATCAGGATAAAATTCACTTCATCCGGCGTCGCTTTAAAGAGAATGCTGGTAATCAGCGTATTAATACAAACAGATTTGCCGGATCCGGTAGCGCCGGCAACCAGTAGATGCGGCATTTTTGCCAGGTCGGCCAGAATAGCCTGCCCGCCAATGTCCATGCCGAGGCCGACGGTAAGTTTGGATTTGGCGTTGGCAAACGCTTCGTTTTCCAATACATCGCGGAGCTGTACGCCTTCCAGTTCTTTGTTGGGAACCTCGATCCCAATGGCTGCTTTGCCGGGAATCGGTTCGATGCGCACGGAAAAAGCCGCTAAGGCCAGGGCCAGATCATCGGCCAGATTCGTAATTTTACTCACTTTGACGCCCGGCGCCGGCTCCAGCTCATAACGGGTCACCGCCGGACCGTGGCAGGCATTCACAATCGTTGCCTTGACATGAAAATTCTCCAGCGTTTGCGCTAAGGTTTTCGCGTTATCGGCAATTTCATGTTCCAACCGAGTATTTTTCTTCTTTGCATGCCGGGACAAAATAGCTGCTACCTGCGGCAGTTTATAAGCGGCCGGTGCTGGCTGTTTGTCTGCCGGCGGAGTTTCCGCAGCCGACGCTGGCAGAGTTTTTTTGTCGTTAGATGACGCCTCATCGACGGTTTGGGATACAGGCTCAATCATTTCATGAGGCTGCACGCTTTTATCTTCGCTGTATTCAATCGTAAACTCCGGCTTTGGTGTCGGCGCTTCCGAATTGACGGGAACAGCAATCGGTTCGGCGGATAAAGCGGCATCTTCGGAACTACCCGGCAATGCTTTTTCGGCTGTCCATTCATCCTCGGCAAAACGAGAATCTTTTTCCTGATTGTAAAAGGAGTCTTTGACTTTTTCCCTGACTTTTGTTTCTACTTGTACAACTTTTCCATACGTCGTCTCCAACGTATCTTTAGCCAAATAGAGGCTGGTTTCCGCGCCTTGTTTCGTTTTTCGCATGCCGGATGCCAGCGACCATGTCGTAGCCAGGAGTATGGAACCGATAATCCCGGCCCCTAAAACGACAATGCCACCGTCAACGCCAAAAAACTTACGAATCACAAACAAAAAACCGCCGCCAAGGAGGCCGCCGCCTGCCGGCAGACTGGCGGGCAAAATTTCCTGCCCGGGCGGTATCAGCAAATGATGGTAGACCGCCAGACAGGAAATATAAAGTAGCGTAATGCCGCCAAAACGGGTTGAAAAAGTAACGCCACGATGCTTGATGATATATTGCAAGCCAATCAGCAGAATGATCAGCGCCGTGATCCAGGCGCCGATTCCAAATAAATAACGCAAAAACTTGGCAAAATAGAGACCGACAAAGCCAACGTTTAAACCGGATAATCCGCAGACAGAAATAAGGGCAATCGCCATTAAAGCAAGACCAAACAATTCATATTTCCGGATTGCACCGGACACACTTTTTTCTGTTTCCATTTTTTTACTTTTTTTCTTGCTCAACACAACCACCACTTTAGATAAAATCAGTCTATTCCCAGCGCTTTTTTCGCTAGTTTGTCAGCAACTTCGTTTCCTTCGACGCCCGTATGGCCGGTTACCTTTTCAAAACGAATGCGACCGGCATATTTCTGCATAAAAATGCAATAGGCTTTGGTCAGAGGAGTGTTGGTTTTCCAGCGTCCCTCGGCCCACTCCGATATGCCCAGATAATCATGTACGATTACGAACGAAGTCTGCTGCGTCCGGTCCGCCCATTGCGCCGCCTGCATCGCAGCTTCGACTTCGCCCGCCACATTATGCAGCTGGGCTGCTTCCAATGAATCGCCGACACCGCAGTCCGTATGAATCAGAACGCCGTTTTGATAAACAGCCAGACCCCAGCTGTATCGTCCCTGACAATACGATCCATCAACAAAGATCCGGCATTCATCCGGCGAAGCCGTAAGCTCAGGTTTGTCCTGACCGCCGGTCAGATACTCCTGTGCCTCTTCTAAAAGTACAAAACCTTTAAACAACGCACCTGGAAAGCCATGAACTTCGCGTAAACATTCGGCCCAGGTTTTATAAATTCCGGGATGCCGGCCTTTTCTCACGGCATAATAATTCTTTTTTGTCGCCACGGTGGTTGGCTCCTTATTTTGAAATCCGCATCGCGCAGCGATTGGCTTCAAATAAAATACGTTCCTCATCCAGCGTCAGCAAATTTCTGTTTTCCATGAGAATTTTACCATCAGCCATAACGGTATCTACCGAACTGCTGTCGGCTGAATAGACTAGCAGCGAGGTCAGATCATAACGCGGACACCAGGCGGCGCCTTTCATAGCAAAAAGGGTAATATCCGCCAATTGACCGGCTTCGAGGCGACCGGTATTTTTTATGCCGACAGCCCGCGCGCCATATTCCGTACCCATGCGCACGGCCTCCATAGCTGGAATAGCCAGTGGGTCCAGCGTATCAACTTTATGCAATAAAGCGGCTAAACGAATTTCTTCCAGCATATCGAGATTATTATTGCTGGAAGCGCCATCGGTGCCCAGACCGACACATACGCCGGCCTGCAGCAGCTTGGTTACCGGCGCTATGCCGCTGGCCAGTTTCATGTTGCTGCCGGGATTATGCGCTGCGCGCACATGGTATTTTGCCATCAGCTGAATATCATGATCGCTCAGATAGACACAATGCGCGCCTAAAACGCCGCATTCAAGGATGCCGGTATCCTCCATCAGCTCAATCGGCGTCTTGCCGTAGTCTTTCAGACAATTTTCGACTTCGCCCTTCGTTTCTGCCAAATGAATATGGACTTCGGCATGCATCTCCTGCGCGGTTGCCGCTACCCGGCGCAGAAATGCCGGCGGACACGTATAAGGCGCATGCGGGCCAAACATGACGGTAATACGGCCGTCAGCGGCGTTGTTATAATCACGAAATAGTTGTTTGTTTTCTTCAAAAGCAGTTTCACCATTGGGAGCCGAGCCGATCATTCCCCGGGACAAAACTGCACGTAAGCCCGACTGAATAGCTGCCTCGGCAACTTTTTCCATATCTCCGTACATATCGGCAAAGGTTGTAGTGCCGCTTTTAATCATTTCCACGGCGGCCAACATAGCGCCCCAGTAAATATCATCCTTTTTCATTTTTGCTTCAATAGGCCAGATTTTATTCTGCAGCCAGTCCATGAGATTCATATCATCGGCATAACTGCGGAGCAGCGTCATAGAAGCATGCGTATGGGCATTGACGAATCCTGGGACGGCGAGCTTTTCCGACGCATCAATGATGCGGTCAGCCTGCCAATCAGGCGCTACGCTGCCTACGTGTGCGATTTTATTGCCCTGAACGGCAATATCCGCCGGTTTCGTCGTCCCGTCGGGCAATAAAACCGTGGCATTTTTAAATAAAGTATTCATCGTTTCGCTTCCCCCTCTCCTTGTCTGGCAGTTCAGGCTTCGTCCAAATACGCCTTCTGTTCCGGCGTCAGGGCATCAATCGCTACGCCCAAAGACTGCAGCTTGATTTCCGCAATGCGCGTATTGATTTCGTTTGGCATCAAATGGACATCTTTTGATAGTTCCTGATGATGCTTGGCCAGATGCAAGGCGGAGAAGAACTGAACCGCAAAAGAAAGGTCCATGATTTCCGCTGGATGCCCGTCGCCGGCTGCCAGATTGACCAGACGCCCTTCAGCCAATAAATACAGTTTACGACCATCCGGCTGTAAAAATTCCTCGATATTCTGGCGTACGGTACGACGCGATACCGAAAGCGATTCCAATTCCGGAATATTGATTTCCACGTCAAAATGACCGGAGTTTGCCATAATGACGCCATTTTTCATGGAAGCAAAATGCTGCTTGCGGATAATGTCCTTATCGCCGGTCAGCGTCAGGAAAATATCGCCGATTTTTGCCGCTTCATCCATCGGCATAACCCGGAAGCCATCAAACACCGCCTCGATGGCTTTGATCGGATCTACTTCGGTAATGATGACATTGGCGCCAAGTCCCTTTGCTCTCATAGCGCCGCCCTTGCCGCACCATCCATAACCGGCAATAACGACATTTTTGCCGGCAATAACCAGATTCGTCGTGCGCATGATGCCATCCCAGGTAGATTGGCCGGTGCCATAGCGATTATCGAAAAGATACTTGCAATAAGCATCATTGGCGGCAATCATCGGAAAATCAAGTTCGCCCTTGGCGGCTAATGCCCGCAGGCGATTTACGCCGGTGGTCGTCTCTTCGGAGCCGCCGAGAATACCAGACAATAACTCGCGCCGTTTCGTATGCAGCATGGATACCAGATCGCCGCCATCATCAACAATAATAGCTGGTTTCGTATCCAGCGCTTTATTAAGAAATACATTATACTCTTCATCCGTGCAGGCATGCCAGGCAAAAACATCAATACCATCTTCAACCAAGGCCGCCGCCACATCGTCCTGTGTCGATAAAGGATTGCTGCCGGTCAATGCCACTTCTGCGCCAGCATGTTTAAATACCAGAGCCAGATACGCCGTTTTGGCTTCAAGATGAATGGTCATTACCATACGCAGACCGGCGAACGGCTTGGAAACGGCAAATTCCTGATCAATTTTATTCAGGACGGGCATGAAATTTTTCACCCAGTTAATTTTATCATGTCCCGAAGGCGCCAGTTTAATATCACGAATCATTGATTGCATTGCAATTCCTCCTTATATAGTCATTCTTCTCTATTATAGTTTATTACCGCTGTGTTCGGCAAGTCTTCCTCTGGCAAATCTACAGAATCATCTAGTATTAACGATTCAATTTTTCATCAAGCAACAAATAATCTGTCAGATCAAGCTGCAGCGGGGTCACGGCAATATAGCCTTGCTTAACGGCATAGATATCGGTGATATCGCTGTTCTCACCATCGTAGATTTCTCCGCCCATCCGATAAAACAGCCGATTATTTTCTTCAATTCGCTGAAAGGCATTCGCATAGTCCCGATGGCCGGCTTTTGTGTAAACAAACGTCGGCGCGCCATTCGTTAATTGGACCGGAAAATTCACATTTAAAAGAGGTATATCTTTTTCCTGTAACAGTAGCGGCAGCTGTTGTACAAAAATGCTGGCCGTTCTTTCATAACTCAGCTCCGAGTCAACGTCCAGCGAAACGGCCATTGAGGGAATTCCATGCAGATATCCTTCAATGGCGCCGCCCACCGTTCCAGAATAAAGAATGTCGGTGCCCAGATTGGCTCCCCGATTGATACCGGAAAGCACGAGATCTGGTTTTTCCTGCGCTGCCATGGCTTCTAAATAAATTTTAACGCAATCGGACGGCGTTCCGGAAATTCGCCAGGCTTCCGTGCAATGCGCCGCCAGTAAAGGCTCATACCGTTCGACTTCAATGTTGCGATGTACGGTAATCGCATGCGCCATGCCGCTTTGTTCCACTGCCGGCGCCGCGACAACGACCTCATGTTCCGCCAAAAGCGCCGCAGCCAAATCCTGCAGCCCCCGAGATTCTATGCCATCATCATTTACCAACAAGATTCTCATATCCGCTGCCCCCTTGATTCTTTTTATGAAAAAACAGGCTGGACGCTAGGCTCCAACCTGTTATCTAAAAACATGTCATGCAAGACATATAATGTTCTGGTGACCCACCGCGGAATCGAACCGCGAACCTACTGATTAAGAGTCAGTTGCTCTGCCAGTTGAGCTAGTGAGTCATTCCTCATGGACTACCTTTAATATGTTATCACAAAACACTAAGATGTCAAGCATTTATGAAAAACTTGTCTTTATTCCGTTGTAGAACAGCAACGAAGGAGTCCGGTATTGTGTTGTGTTTACACTGCGAGGACGGCCTGTATACAGCGGCGCACAACGGCATCCGGCACCTGATCCGTACTGGTCACCCGGCCGATACCATTCATTAATACCCAATGAACCTTGCCGTTAATGGTTTTCTTATCATGTAAAATAGTCACCAATATGGCATCCAGGTTGCAGCCTTCCGCCTGTGTTGGCAGATGCAGCTTCCAGATCAGGGCAATCAACCGCTGGACAGTGGCATCGTCAATCATCCCCAGTTCGCGGCTGATATGCGCCGCGCCGATCATGCCAATGGCAACTGCTTCGCCGTGATTATACCGTACATAATGCGTGTCTTTTTCGATAGCATGGCCGATGGTATGGCCAAAATTTAAAATGCAGCGCAGCCCGGTTTCTTTTTCATCCAGATCGACAATTTTGGCTTTAATCAGACAAGAACGCGCAATGATAGCGGCGGTAGCCGTTGGCTCCAATGCCAGAACGGCTTCTACGTTATTTTCCAGAAAGGTAAAAAAAGCCTCGTCATAAATAACGCCATATTTAATAATTTCTCCTAAGCCGGTATAAATTTCTCGTTTCGGCAGAGTGGATAAAAAATCCAAATCTATGAAAACGCCCTGTGGCTGATAAAAAGCGCCAATTAAATTTTTTCCCAGCCGATGATTGACGGCTACTTTTCCCCCTACGCTGGAATCCACCTGCGCCAACAAACTGGTCGGCAGCTGAACCAAAGGAATACCGCGCATATAGGTAGCGGCAATAAAGCCAGCCAGATCGCCGACCACGCCGCCTCCCAGAGCAAAAACCGCGGAATGCCGATCCAAACCGGCTTCAATGGCCCGGGTATAAAGCTTTTCGGCCTCGGTCAAGGATTTAGAGCTTTCTCCTGCCGGAACTATATAGATATCGGGAGATAAGCCGGCTTGTTTTAGGAGATCAGCTACAGTTTCGGCATATAATTTTCCGACGTTCGTATCCGATACCAGCAGCGCCCGGTTCGAAAAACCCGCCTGCCGGATAAATTGCCCAAACGCTGCTTTTAAATCATGATCGATCAGAATTGAATAGCCCCTGGGTTTAAGATCCACTTCGACTTTACGCATGCAATATCCCTTCTCGTTTTAAATAATAAACAATATCCGTTGTGACTTGTAGCGGCGACACCATGCTGGTATCAACCGTATAATCGGCCTGGGCGTAGATACCCCGCCGGCTGTCTAATAGCTCCTGAATTGCCTGCCGCCGGTCGCCGTGATCATGTGCGTCCAGCACGGGCCGCACGCCGTGCTTTTCGGTTCGGGACAAGATTGCATCCAGACTGGCAGTCAGACAGATAATAATGCCGTTTTGTTGCAGCAAAGCCAGATTTTCCGGATCTTTTACCGTACCGCCACCCGTCGATATGACAAAATTTTTATGACGGGCCAATTCTTGAACGACATCTTTTTCGTATTGGCGGAAACAGGCTTCGCCTTTTTGTGAAAAAATCTCTTTAATCGTCATTCCGGCGGCGCGTTCAATACGCTGATCGACATCGGCAAAAGCACAGCCGATACGGTTGGCCAACGCTTTTCCTGTGCTGGTTTTACCGGTTCCCATAAAGCCAATCAACACAACATTTTTCATACTATTCTCCCTGTACACGGCTTTTATAATCGGCAATGGATTGTAAAACGTCGCTTAAAGCATCGCCGCCGAATTTCTCAATCACAGCCTGGGCTATAACAAACGCCGCCATTGCTTCCCCAACGACAGAAGCTGCAGGGACGGCACAAACATCGCTGCGTTCCTTCGAAGCCAACACGGCCGTTTTAGACGCAATGTCAACGGAATGCAGCGGTTTCATTAAGGTAGGAATCGGTTTCATAACGGCGCGAATCAAAATGTCTTCCCCATTCGTCATGCCGCCTTCCAAACCGCCGGCATGATTGGTTTTTCGATAGATATTCTGCTGCTCGTCATAAAACAACTCATCGTGCGCCTGACTGCCTGGCATGGCTGCATAAGAAAAACCGGCGCCGATTTCTATGCCCTTGATAGCCTGGATTGACATCATCGCTCCGGCCAGACGCCCGTCCAAACGCTGATCCCACTGGATATGGCTGCCTAAGCCTATCGGCGCGCCGTGAACGGTCACTTCAAAAATGCCGCCCAGTGTATCGCCGACAGCTTTTGCGGCGGTTATTTTCTGTTCCATACGTTCTTCTGCCGCCGGATCGCCGCAGTTCATGGCGCTCTTTGGGGCCGGCGACGACTGCTGACCATCCGGCGCTGCTGCAGCAAACACACCGCCAATGTTTATTACTTTTGAGGTCACGGAGATATTACAGGCTTTTAAAAACTGTTTTGCCAACGCGCCAACTGCCACTCGCGTGGCGGTCTCTCTCGCACTGGCTCGTTCCAGAATATCACGGATATCCTTGCGATCATATTTTTGTATCCCGATCAAATCCGCATGCCCGGGACGGGCAGCCGTCACAGCTTCGCCGGCCGGCTTGCCAAAAACGGCCATGCGTTGCTCCCAGTTTTTCCAGTCATGATTTTGTACCTGCAACGTAATCGGACTGCCTAAAGTTTCACCAAAACGGACGCCTGATAAAACATTGACCTGATCCGTTTCGATTTTCATACGGCCGCCACGGCCATAGCCCTGCTGCCTTCTTGCCATATCTGCATTCATTTCATCCAAATCAATCCGGACGCCGGCCGGGATTCCTTCAACAATCGCCGTCAGGCATTGTCCATGGGATTCACCAGCAGTTAAAAAACGTAAGTTCGCCATAATTACACCTCGTTTACAAATATTGTTTTAAGTTTATGCTATCACTTTTAAGAATGCAAGCTTTTCTAATAAAAACTAATCTGGTTTTCATGCAGATAAGGCATAAATGAGTAAATCCAGTGAGCCTTCCAACGATTCTTGTTCCTTACTGTGAATGGATATACTGACGAATCGGACAAATCGCGGTCCCTGCTCCAGTGCCGATAAAAAATCCATGAATTGAAAATAATTACCGCTGATATCCATGCGGACCTGCTGTATATAATAACCATCGCCGGCAACCGGCGGCAGCGGCTGTACTCCACGAATGGTAACTTGCGTCTGTACGGCCATGCGTTCGATATCATGGATAAAATCTGTAGTGTCCATTTCTCCAGGCATCAGGCGGCGAAGTTGCTGCAGCTGATTGATTAACCCGCTTTCATAGTCCCTTAAATCGCTGTGCCGTTCCATGAATTTTTTTAGCTCGCTGCGCTGCGCCTGCTGTTCTTCAAGAATAGTGCGGCGAGTTACAATTTGGTCCTGTTGTCTGGGTACAATAAAGCCAACAAAAAGCAAGGTTATAAGAAGCATCCCCCACAGGGTTCCGATAAAAAATAATTTTCCCCGATTCATGGCGCAGTCATCACTCCTTTTTCTTATAATGTCACTTGTATCGTAAAAACAAGCTGATTTTGCTCATTGATCCCGGAAAAAATCAGCATTGGTTTGCTGGGAAAGAGTTCGGCATCTGTTTCCAGATTCTGTATATACTGCGCCAATAATGCGTAGCTTTCCGCTGTGCCCTTTAATTGCAGTGAACGATCATCTTTTAACGCAATTGCAGAAAGGCGCACGCCATCGACATTGACCAGCCCTAACTGCACCAAAATGCCATATGGGGAGATCCGTTCGCCGGACAAGGCCGAGAGCCTTTGTACCGCCGCATTCTTTTCCTCATGCAGCACCGTGAGTCGATCCATCGTTTCTTTCTGCGTTTCTAATAAGGTAGTCTGCTGCGTTTCTTCGGTTAGCGCCTGATTCAGTTGATACAACTGCCAGCCGGAAATCCCATAGAACAAACTTAAGACGCCTGCCGTTAGCAGAAAAACCGCTGCGCTTAATCGGCGCCAATTCCACTGATTCTGCGGGTCGGCATCGGGGATAAAATTGATATGACACTCCGCCGTCGTTAAGGAGGCGGCGGCTGCCATAAAAGATTGATAAGCCGCTTCCGTCCAGATGTTTTTTTCTATGCGGGGACCAAAGAAAAAATCCTGCTCACACCAACACAGTCCGTCCATAATAGGACATACTGCATCAGTCGTCATTTCCAGACTTAAATCATGCAGGCACAAACCAGCTTTCTGAAAAGCTTGTAGAATTCCTTGCCCGGTTTCTTTTGGCAAAGCCGCTAACAAAATAGCTGATTTCTGACGGCAAAAATCAAACCAATATGTATTTTCAGCATAGGGTACATTGGCATCAAGATCCCAATGTACGGCTTCTCGCATTTCCCGGCGGCCGATCGCCGGAAATGTTTTTTGATAGGAAAAAATTTGTTCCCTATGCATACAAAACGTGGCGTTTTCTGTTGATAAATTTTCTTTAAGGCAGAGCATTTTTACCTGCTCGGCAATATCTTCCCAAGCATTTTGTGCTGTATCGGCTAATAAATGACACTGACAGAGCGCGGCTATTTGCCAGCCAACCGGGTTACGATCCAGCTGCGTTACCCAGACTTCCTGCCCGCAAACATAGATACCGAGACGATGTGCCGGATTCATTTGAAAGAATTCCCGGATCGAATCCAGCCATTTAGTGCTCCCAATGGTCAATGACATAGCGATTCCCCACTTTTTTCAAATGCGCAATGACACGCATTCTTTGTGTTTCTAAACGGCTGATAGCTAAAAGAATAATTTTATCGCCGTGTAATTTACCATAGACACGGCAAGTTTCCTGACGATCGCTGCCCGTATTTTCCCCAAGCAGCTCAATGTGCTCCGGTACAGCCGTCAAACGTTTCTGCAGATACTCATTCTGGTTCAAAAGCTCGCAGACCGACCAAATGTTATTTTGCGCTTCTAATTGGAGAAGGATGCCGCGCTCAAAGCGTTGATAGGTTTTTGCTTCACTTTGTGCAAAATAAAACAGCGCCGTGCTAAAAAACAGCATCATCAATAAAAAAATCAACGCCAGCATGGAGGCGGTTCCGGTTTCCTCTGGATGGGAAAAAGATCGTATCATGTAGCATCGGTTCCTCTCGGTAAAGTAACGGCGGTTTCCAGCCGGAAAGTATGCCGGGTCAGCAGATTTTCTCCCATGATTTCCAAATATACGGTACGCGTTTTTTCAATACGATAATCAAATCGCAAAATGCGTATATTGCCCAGGCTGCTTTCTCCGGTCATGGGCTGCTGATCGCGCGTTATTTTCGGCATCTCGCTGGCCGTGATCGTATATTCGACCCATTGCGGGGTTTCACTCGTAGCGCGGCAAAGAATATAAAGCTTTTTTCCCAACGGTCTGACACGTTCGGCATACGCCAGATCGCGCACGATCGCTTCCATAGGAATGCGCACCTGATTTTGCAATTCCCAGTCGCTCATGATAGCAGCATAAGATTTTACGCCCCAAAGAAATGCTATGCTGCAGGATAAAAGCAGCGCTACGATAACCGGTAAAGTAATGAGCAATTCCAATAAACTAAAGCCGCTTTCCCGCGTTGAAACGATGTTTTTATGTATCATAGGCAATCAGCTTCTGATACGATTTTGTATGTTTTTTCTGTGTATCTTCCCAAGAAATCGTCACCGTAAGACGCCGCAAGGAATCACTATTTGGTTCCGGGGAAAGCATCGAATGCAAAGAAAATTTCTGCCCATTGCATTCCAAGGAAGATTGTCCCAGCCAGGAAAAACTCGTTTGGGAACGCAGCACTTCCGTCGGCTGCATTTCAATCAAAGCAATTTGTTCTTGGGCTAAAAAATAGGCGGTTACTGCGGCTTCCGTATAGATTCTTTGCTGGTCGATCCGTTGATAGGTGAAGCAGAACGCAGTAATAGACAATAAAAGCATACTCAAAGCGATTGTTTCTATTAAGAAAAATCCTCGTTCTTTTTCCATAACAAGCTCCTTCTCAACGCGCTACTCTGATACGGCCGACACGATCGATGATAATGTGACGGCGCTCGTTGCCTAAAAACAAATCAATGGTCAGCGGCGCTACCGTCCCATTCATGCCAAAAAATATATCTGCCCGGTCGGCGTAAGCTGTCATGCGAGGGGGATATTTATGCCGATCCTTGATTTTCGCCCCCTGAAAAATAAAACATTCATGGGACTGTACACTAAAAGACGCGGCGCTTTCAGCTTCTATAGGAAGAAATTCCATATACATCCGCTGCGTTGTACAGGAGATTTCCTGAAGATAGCGCAGCTTGGAAACGAAGAAAGCGGCCTCGGCATCAATGACCAGCGCATCTCGCGATGGCAGTTTGGCAATGGCTGCGGCTGACAAAACAGTTACCATTGCCATCAGTAGCAAGAGTTCAATGAAACTGGTTCCTTTTTCTTTCATAGCCATAATTCTCCATAAACTATTAAAAATGTTTTTCCATACAGATAGACAAGCCAGGCGCTTAATGACAAAAAAGGACCGAAAGGGATTTGGTCCCGCCAGGTATGCGACCGCCGACAAAGCAGCCAGGCAGCGCACAATCCTCCTAATAGAAAAGCCAGCATCAAAGTCAGAAAAACCCCTTCAGCTCCCAGCCAGACGCCTAAAACGCCGCCCATTTTTACATCGCCCATCCCTATGCCGCCATGACTCAGGAAGCGCAGCAGAAATAATATACCGGCGCCGAATAGCAATCCCATGCCGGGCTGCGGCCACTCCCACAAGGGAAAAGCAAACCGAAATCCGCTGCCGATCAGCAGCATCGGCGCCAGTAAACGATCAAAAATCAATCCATATTGAAAATCAAATATGGCAATCAATAAGAGAAATGCCAACAGGCAGCCGCCGACCCAAAAACCTACTGACAATTCATGATAAACATAGAGGACCGGTAATAAAATACCCAATCCGCCCCAAAACAACGGCATTACCGAGACGAATAGCCCCCAGGTTAATTTTTGCGTACCAGATGGCATCATACGTCTCTCCCCCTAATCCTTACGGCCAAAGTCACTCAAAGGATGGGACTGGCAAATGGCCTGCGTTCGGTCCGCTGATAAAGTATACGCTGTAGCCGTAATCTCAATCGTTGTTCCATCCCGTAATAAGCAGTTTCCCAGCGGAGGTTTTAAATGATCAATGTCCATAATATATTCTTTCATATCACTGGTAAGGTTTTCCGGATACTTTCCGGTTTGCGCCTGAAAAAGCATAATGGACGAATTGAGCACCTGCATATCTGCCTGAATTTTCGCAGTGTGTGCCAAAGACATCGTATTTGAGAATTTTGGAATTGCAATGACGGATAGAACACCCATAATAGACATCACAATCAGTAATTCCAATAAAGTAAAACCGGCCTGATTCTGTTTGTATCTTGCCATACCCGCATCCTCCTTATAATACGTGAATATTTTCCCAAATTATCCAATAAAGAATTACCTTTGCCGGCAGTACCATATAGTTTCGGCATGACTGCCCGGTTTAAGATAAAACGGTCATAGTATCCAAAATCGGCAAGGCGATTGCAAAGACAAGAGTTCCAATCATGGCGCCGATGATCAAAATCATCATGGGTTCAATCATGATTTTTAACCGCTCCATAGCCGTATCATTTTCCGCTTGGCAAAAAACCGTAATTTTTTGCAAAACGCCCGTCAGCTCGCCGGTTGCTTCTCCTGCTACCAATAACTCCATCAACATTGCGGGAAAAAGGCGGCTTTTGTTCAGCGCCGTCGACAGACCGTATCCCTTTTGTATATCTTCATGCGCGCGTAAAAAAATTCGCTGGATATAAGCATTTTGCGTAATGTCCTGCAGCATCTTGACTGCCTGGTCCATGACAATACCGCTGTTCAACAGAATCGCCAATGTGCTGGCAAAGCGAATAAATTCATTTTGAATGAGCAGTTTTCCCAACACCGGACATTGCAGCAGCCAGGAATCGATGAGCAGACGATATTTACTTTTTTGATACAGCTGATACAGGAGATAGACCAGCAATAAAAATGTGCCGAGAAGAACGACGCCATAGTTTTGCAGTAAAAAGCTGCATTGCAGCAACAGTCGGGTTGGCAGCGGCAAATCTGTATGTAAGTTATCAAACAAGCTGATAAACGCCGGTAAAACAAAATATACGATAAACCCTGCGGCGACAACCGCAACGCTTAAGAGCAAAAAAGGATACAGCATAATGGTAATGATTTTTTCCCTGACAGCGTAGTTCTTTTCCAGATATTCCGATAACGCCTGCAAAATATCCTCCAGATTGCCGCTGGCTTCTCCCGCAGCAATTAAAGCCACCATGGTCGGGGGAAAAATCCCTGGATAATGATGCAGCGCCTCAGCCAGTTTGCTGCCGGCTTGTATTTGCTGATGTATCTGCTGCAGTACTTTTTGTCGCGCTGAAGTATTGTGCTGCAACAATAAAATTTTTAAACTTTCATCAATGGATAAACCGGCATGAATCAGAACGGAAAATTCACGGCAAAAAACGACAGCATATTTTGTTTGGTTGCCCCAGCCATGCCAATGGAAATTTTTTTCAGAATCAGCGACCAGCGCCAAATCGGCAATAAACAATCCTTTTTGCGTAATAAAACGCGCGGCTTCACGAGATGAAGCGGCTTGAATCCGCCCCTTTACTATGGTTCCCTGTATATTTTTAGCTGTATAAGAAAACTCTGCCAAGAATCCACCTCTTTCCTTTTTAACGGAAATAACGTTGTGCCGTTTCGACGGAGATTTTATGTAAACGGGCTAAGGCATCCATGGATTGTTCCATTGTTTGCATCCCGGCACTGCCCCCTGACATGATACTGGATTTCATTTGCTGTACATTACCGGTTCGAATAAGGTTTCGGATCGCCGGTGACGCCGCCATAGCCTCGACTGCACAAACACGACCGCCGTTCAGCGCCGGCACTAATTGTTGGGCAAAAATAGCGGATAAAACAATGGCCAGTTGCGCTCGTATTTGTCCTTGTTGTTCCGCCGGAAAAAAGCTTTCCAGCCGCAAAACAGTCTCGGCGGCGCTTTGCGTATGCAGGCTGCCTAAAACCAAATGACCGGTCTCCGCCGCATTGAGCGCCGCTGCAATCGTTTCTGCATCGCGCAATTCTCCCACCACGATGATATCCGGATCTTCACGTAAAGCACTGCGCAGGGCGGTAGAAAAAGAAAAAAAATCGGCATTATATTCGCGCTGCTGAATCAGACTTTTTTCGGACGTATGTAAGTATTCAATTGGATCTTCCAGTGTAATAATATGCAATGCCCGCCGCTGATTAACCGCATCAATGAAAGAAGCCATCGTCGTCGATTTACCGGCGCCGGTGCGCCCGGTTATCAAAATCAATCCGTGCTGCGTGTCCAGCAGTCGGGTCAAAAGCGCCGGCATGCCCAGCGCCGATAAAGAGGGAATCTGCATCGGGATCACGCGTATGGCCAGAGAAAGAAGTCCTCGTTGGTAAAAAGCGTTCATCCGAAAGCGCTGTGCTGCATAGGTCCAGGCAAAGTCTAAATCATGATTTTGTTGGAACTGTATTCGCTGCTTTTCATTGGTCATCTGATCAAAAAACTGTTTTATGGCTGGTTCGTCCGGGATCCACTGATTTATCGGCTGCAATTCGCCCTGCATACGGAAAAAAACAGCTTGCTGCGGTGATAAATGAATATCCGAAGCACCTTTTTCAATTGCATATTGCAGAATTTTCGGCCAATATTCTATACTAAAATTCGCCATAAATTGTCCTCCGGACTTCTTGAATCGTTGTCAGCCCTGCAATTGATTTTTTAATACCATCGTCCAACAATGAGGTCATGCCGGTCGCTGCTGTTAATTTTCGAAACGTTGGCAAATCCTGACGCTGCAGAATTGCGGCGCGCAGGGTGTCGGACACCGGCAATAGTTCATGAATGGCCAGACGGCCTCGATAGCCGGTATGATGACATATTTCGCAGCCGCGGGCATGATATAGCTGTATCCCCGGATAAAAATGCCGGCCCAACAAGACGGCCTCCGGCGAGGAGGTTTCTACTGTATAAAGTTCCCGGCATTGCGGGCACAGCCGCCGGACCAGCCGCTGCGCTACAATGCCAATCAGCGCCGCCGAAAGAAGATACGGCATGATCCCCATATCCAGCAGCCGAAAAATTGCGCCAACAGCATCCCCGGTATGTAACGTAGTGAATAAAAGACGTCCTGTCAAGGCAGCGCGAATGGCAATCTCGGCGGTTTCTTCATCCCGGATCTCCCCCACCATGATGATGTCCGGATCCTGCCGCAATATGGAACGCAGTCCAGCGGCAAATGTCAGTTCCATTTTTGTATTGACCTGTATCTGATTTACGCCGCTTAAGGAGTATTCTATGGGGTCTTCAATGGTGACGATATTTTTATAAATGGAGTTTAATTCATTTAGCGCCGCATACAAGGAGGTGGTTTTACCCGAATTGACCGGACCGCAACTAGCAATCAGCCCATAAGGCATATGCGACCAGCGGCGAAACAAAGCTTCATTCGGCGCTGAAAGGTCGAGCTCGGCGATGGCTTTGAGTTGCTGGGAACCATTGAGCAAACGGAGAACAAGTTTCTCTCCTCCCATCACTGGCATGGTTGATACGCGTATATCCACATTATGGTCATGGTAGGGATAGGAGATGCGGCCATCCTGCGGCAGCCGATGTTCCGTAGTATTAAGCTGGCTCATGATCTTTATGCGGGAAATCAGTACCGCCTGCATTTGCGCCGGCAGCGGTTGATGCCACTCCGATAGTTCGCCGTCAATGCGCAGACGAATGCGAATCAGCTGATTTACCGGTTCAATATGAATATCGCTGGCATCGCTTTCGATTGCTTCATTAATCAATTGATTAACCAGCGATACGATCGGCGCATCGGTAACGGTTGGTACGACCAACCGTTCATATTGACGTATACCGGATAAAACATTATCGGCTAAGGTACGAAAGGCATCATCCTGTTGTGGCATACCATCTCACCTGCTTTATTGTTTTTTTTGCACTTGTTGTTGGGCTAATATTGTCTATAGGGCAGCAAAACATGCCAATATTAAAGCCTTTTAATCAACCATTAGTATTCACAGCGGTATTGACGGCGCCAATCGCCTGCGCATCTTCATTCAGGGTGTCCAGCAACGGTAGAATATTGGTTTTATGAATAATAGTAACGTTAAAATCACGAAAATTCAAACTTCATAAACCGTTTACTGCCTCAGTCAGCAATTGACTTTTACCTGCATCGCACAATGTACACATAATCAAGATTTGCTGCTGATAATGCCTGATTATGAATTACTGGTGACACAGAATGAAGAATTGAATCGCCAATGACACCAAGATTTCTCGTATACATAGTTTTTCTTCTAAGTCTATTATCCCATATTTTTAAAATTTTGCAAGTTTTTTATTAATTTAATTTTGCAAATAGACAAACTATCTTTTATTTCGCAGCTACAACCGGGATTTTGCATTTACAAATAAAATTTTTTTCTGATGCAAACAGCACTTACCAATAATGGAAAGCTTTTGGGGTACATTGAAGCAGAAATGGTTAAAAAACCGGCACTTCCATATAAGAAACGAAGCTAGGATCGCGATTTTCCAGTATATCTGGATCTTTTATAATCGGAAGCGAATACACTCCAGCATTGGCTATACAACACCAGAGAAATACTACGCTGCAAAGCTTGTAAAGAAATTAGCAGCATAGGTGAAAAATGAGGTATTTTACGAAATCGAGAGATTCCTTTCGTTTTCGGTGTCTAACCGCATGGGGAAAGATCACCTTTTCTCTTACCGATGTTATCATCCGCACGGACACCCGTGCAGATGATAACATCGGTAAGATCCACAACGGTTGCCTACAACGCACCGCCGGCTGACCAAAAGAAATTTATCAGCCATGGTACGAAAGGCATCATCCGTTGGTGGCATATCATCTCACCCGCTTCATTATTTTTTCTGCGTTTGCTGTTTAGCTAATGTTGTCTGTAGAGCGGTAAGCATTACCTCTGCAGCCGGTTCCTGCCCCGTCCAGAGTTTAAAGGCCGCTGTGCCCTGACCAACGAGCATTTCCTCACCGTTCAAAATCCGATGGCCGTATTCGGCTGCTTTTTGTAGAAATAAAGTTTTTGCCGGCGTATAAATAATATCATAAACGAATGCAGCCGGATTTAATTGTTCCCAGGGAACCGGCGGCATCGCATCGCCATGGGGAAACATACCCAGCGGCGTAGTATTAACGAACAGATCGGCCTGTACCAGTTCGGCAGTGAAAGACTCCTGCTGCCAATGGAAAAGCCGAATATCCATATATTGACGAAAATACGCCACTAAATCCGCGGCTTTATCGGGATTGCGCACCCCAATCGTCAGGCGGGCAGCGTGCTGTTTGATGAGTCCCCAGATAACGGCCCGGGCCGCCCCACCTGCGCCCAAAACAACCACTTTTTTACCGGCAATAGAAAAACCATGCTTCTCCAATGCCGAAACAAAGCCAAACACGTCGGTGTTATACCCTTTTAACTGACCATTATCATTCACAACGGTATTGACGGCGCCAATCGCCTGCGCATCTTCATCCAGGGTATCCAACAACGGCAGGATATTGGTTTTGTGAGGTATAGTAACATTAAAGCCACGAAAATTCAAACTCCGTAAACCGTTTACTGCCTCTGTCAATACATGACTTTTTACCGGCATGGCAATGTATACATAATCAAGGTTTGCTGCTAACAATGCCTGATTATGCATAACCGGTGATAGCGAATGAAGAATTGGATCGCCAATGACGCCAAGATTTTTCGTATTTCCTGTATACATGGTTTCCTCCTACTAAGTATATTCTCTCATATTTTTAAAAATTTTTATTAATTTAATTTTGCCGATAGGCAAATTATACTCTGTTTCTTAGCTACAACCGGGATTTTAAAGTAAATAATGTCCTTTAGCCGATTCAAACAGTCTGCTGACAGGATTGTTTCTTACAGGGTATCAAGCCCAACATCGTTGCGCAACTGGATTGCTTCGGCTATATGACGGTCCTGAATATCCCCTGATTGATCCAAATCCGCAACAGTGCGCGATACTTTTATGATACGGTCATATGAACGCGCCGATAAATTCATTTTTTTAAAAACCAGCCCCAAAAGATTCTGTGCGCCGGTGGTCAGGTGACAAGTTTTCCGTAACATAGCATGACTCATCTGTGCGTTGCAAAAGATCTTATAGTCGGCCAGCCGTTGCATTTGCAGGTCCCGAGCCTTCGTTACCCGCTGCCGAATGGCAGCCGAGGTTTCGGCCGGCTGAACGGAAGTCAGTTCGTTATAGGCAACGCGCGGTACCCGGATATGTATATCAATGCGGTCCAGCAGCGGTCCTGATATTTTGCGCGTATAATGTTTAATCTCATTCGGCGTGCAGTTACACGCCTTATCCGCATCACCGAAGAAGCCGCACGGACAGGGATTCATGGCCGCGACCAGAATCATGCGGGACGGGAAAGTTAAAGAGGCATGCACGCGTGAAATTGTAACCAGTCCATCTTCTAATGGCTGCCGCAGGGATTCCAGCGTTGACTTGCTAAATTCCGGCAGCTCGTCCAGAAACAACACGCCATTATGGCTCAGCGTCACTTCGCCAGGTTTAGGAATGCTGCCGCCACCAATCATAGCCGTAGCCGAGATGGTATGATGCGGACTGCGAAAGGGCCGTTGCTCAATCAGGCCGCTGTTATTCTTCAAAAACCCGGCGATACTGTATATCTTTGTAACCTCTAATGCTTCTTGCTGTGTCATGGAAGGCAGAATCGACGGCAAGCGGCGGGCCAGCATCGTCTTACCTGAACCGGGAACGCCGATCAGCAGCGCATTGTGCCCGCCGGCAGCGGCGATTTCCAAAGCACGTTTTGCAATGAACTGTCCCTGTACATCAGCAAAATCATCCTGCAAAGAATCATCGGCCAGTGACAATCCTTGGTCCGGCGGCTGTGCCGGAGCGCAATCCTTTTTCCCGGTGAGAACATCAATTAAGTCCGCCAGATTGCGAATCGCATACACAGTTAACCCTTGCACCAGCAACGCTTCGTTGACATTAGCCCCAGCGACAAACAGTTTGGTAAATCCTTTGGCGCGGGCATTTATCGCCATGGGCAGAATGCCATGGATACTGCGCAGTTCCCCTTCTAAAGATAATTCAGCGGCAAACAAACAATGCTCGGTTTTTTCCTGTGGAATCACTCCATAAGCCGTTAAAAGACCGATTGCAATGGGCAGATCAAGACCGGGACTATCTTTGCGCACATCCGCCGGAGCCAGATTGATCGTCACTTTTTGCTGGCGAACCTTAATTCCGGCATTTTTAATCGCCGTGCGCACTCGCTCTTTGGATTCTTTAACCGCCGTATCCAGCAGCCCGACAATATCAAACGCGGGAAAGCCATAAGAGACATCCACTTCCACATCAATCAAAATTCCATCTACACCGAAGGTGGTCGAGCCGTACGTTTTTGCAAACAAAAGGATCCCTCCTCAGTTATATCCCTGCCAGCGGCAAAACAAATGATTAGGAACATGCAGTGCATCACAAATTTTACCAACCATCATATCCACCAGATCAGCCAGGGTTGCCGGCCGTCCATAAAAAGCCGGGCAAGCCGGAATAATACGCACATTCAGCCGGGCCAGTTTTAGCAGATTTTCCAAATGAACGGCACTCATCGGCGTTTCCCGCGGAACCAAAAGCAACGGGCGGCCCTCTTTTAATGTGACATCGGCAGCCCGGGTTAAAAGATTATCACCAATGCCATTGGCAATACAGCCGGCGCTTTTCATGCTGCAGGGAACAATGATCATCGCATCCAGCAAAAAAGAACCGCTGGCAATCGCAGCCGTTATATCATCAATATCATAAAGGACATCAACCCTGGGCAAAAATTGTTCCCGTGTTACGCCACACTCATATTCCATAACTTTCCAACCGCTGTGCGTCACCACGGCATGAATTTCATGCCCTTCCTTTTTCAATACCTCCATGAGCCGCAAACCATAAATGCTGCCGCTGGCTCCGGTAATCCCCACTACAAACCGCATGCTTTTCCTCCTATGCATGAACCTCAAAAGCATTTTCAAACTGCTGAATCGTCCATTTTCCTTCTTGAGAAAAATAAATTTCTATAACATCAAAACGGCAGAGCGTTTCTTCAAGCTGCTGCTGCCGTAAATACCAATACGCGGTCCGGATAATTTTTTGCTGTTTAAGAGCATTCACGGCTGCAGCCGGAGTTCCGTACCGCAAACTGCGCCGCGTCTTCACTTCAATAAAAACCAAACAGTCGTTTTGCCGGGCAATCAGATCAATTTCGCCCAGCGGCGTACGGAACTGGCGTTCACAAATCTGATAGCCATGCGCCGTCAGATATTCCGCCGCAATGTTCTCGCCTCGGTTCCCCAATAATTTTGTATTCATGGCACACCCCTTATAAATGAATGGGCGGCGCTGCTTTTTTTGCTTTTTTGTCCATGCGGTATACATAAGCTAACACTTCGGCAACCGTCGTATAAAGCTCGGCCGGAATTTCCTTATCCAGCTCTAACGCCATAAGCAAATTTACCAGAGACTTATTCTGATAAACCGGGATGACATTTTTTTGCGCCGCCGCTAAAATATTTTCCGCCACATAGCCCTTGCCCTTGGCAATCACTTTCGGCGCGGTGTCCATCCCGGGATTATATTGAAGCGCTACGGCTTTTTTTTCTTCCTCAGCAGCAATTTCCGGTGTTGATGGACGCAGCAGTTCATCCTTTTTTGTCATGATAAGGCAGCCCCCGCGACACCCACTTTCAAATCAGTCAGTTCCAAAACTGAATCCTGAAAAGACGCTTTAAATTCAGGAATATATTCCTGAAAACCCTGCACGGCTTCCGGTTGCGAAAAAAACAACCGGACATTCAGCTTATGCGTTTCATAAATCCGGCAAGTCAACTCTACCGCGCCAATGTTTTCCGTCAGCAGGCAAAGCCGCAACCAGGTTTCCTTTTTTCCGGGTTCTCCCGTATTGGCTTTTCTCTGATCATCGTCATAAATATGCAAATAAGCCGGATAACTTTGCTGCTGCCCGTTTTCTCCCAAATAAATTGGCAGCATAAAATTCATCGACCGCTGTCCATCAACAGTTTGTCTAGGTTCGCCCTCCATCGTACTTTTCATTGCCGCCGCAAAATCAGCGATATTCTTACCAGCAGTTTTTAAGGTTTGTGCATTTTGTTCCTTAATGGAAGCCAAATCACACAATTGCATAAACGCCCATAATTTCGGTAAATTTTCTATTTGCCGATGCGATGCCTGCTGCACCGCCGCTGGGATATTCTTCTGACACAATCTGAGCAGCAGCTGTAATTGTTTGGCATCCTTTTCCGGCAGAACCGTTTGTTTTCCATTAACAAAATTTTGCAGCAGGACCTGATCCTGAGGACTCATAGACGCATCTTTAAGCAGCAGCGCCGCCAAATCTTTCATGGTATCCATCATTTGCGGTGTATTCGGCAGCGCAGTCGGTTCGCCTGCCGGCGTCTGCTGCGCAGCCGGAGCCGCCGGCAGGCCCGGTTTATTCGGCAGAATCGTATCGGCTGGCGCTTTCGCTGTCGGCAGACTGGATTCATTTCCCTCCGTTGGCAGCGATGACGAATTCTGTTCGGCCGGAAGCTGTGCTGTGTCGGTTCCGCCATTTTGCTTCGCTGCCTTCGGTTGTGCCGTAAGAGTCTGCGGCTCTGCTGTCGGCGACAAAGTGGTTTTGCCTGGAATGGGAATTTCTGCCGCCGCAGTTTTCGGAGCATCTGCCGTTGACCGTGCAGCGTCGCGGAGTCCGGACTCTGGTTCTGTCAAACGATCCGTTGTTGTTCGGGCTGACAGCTCCGGAGTCGATGCTTTTGTACCCGGTTTCTGCATAGCCATTGTGGCGCTACTCGTATTTTGATCCTCTGCCCCCATAGGCTTCGCCGTCGTATCCGCAGACTCAGACTGCGCCGGCATCTTTCCCGAAGGCTCAGCGGTCTCATCACTGCCGCTGGCCGGCAGGAAGCAACGCAGCAATTGCTGTAAAAAATAAAGACCATTCTCCTGCCCGTTACGCGCAAAAGACGCCGCTGTAAAAGCATTTGACGTCAACAGCCGCTGTAAATCTGCCGGCAAATCCGTCAAAGAACGCGTATCCAGCAATTGAAAAGCCATTTTATGTAAAAGTACCGGTTCCAATGACGCATGACTTTCTGTCAAAAACGCCTTGAAATTTTGCAGCAAAGCAGACATTTCATTACTAAGATTCGTAGTCATGCCGCGTTCACTCATCGTTCCTAATTGCGACAGCATCCGAGCCAGAACTGTCAGCTGCTCCATGGAAAAGCGCTGGCTCTCCACCGTACTGCCCAGCCCTTCCAACAGCGTCGTTTGTAAAGAAAAAGACTGCTTCAGAATATTCTGTACCAATTTCTGAATCTGCTGCGGCATCAATTCGACGCCGTCTTCCTGCTGTGCGGCTATTTTCGATAACACCTCTGCCATATTCGCAACCGAATTTTTTAAAGAAACATTCGTTTGCGGTGCAAAAGGAGACGCAGAGTCATCACCGCGTCGGGCCACGCCCGCCGTCGTACTTGTTTCCTGTGTCCGCCGTACCGGCTGAATATTCGTTGGTAAAGCGGTTGGATTCGTTTCCATCGGCATTCGATTTCACCTCAGAATAAGATTCTTTATTGCATGGATCGGATGGGTTCAAAGGAACGGCGATGTATCGGACACGGCCCTAGTTTACGAATGGCTGCCAGATGCTGCGCCGTACCATATCCCTTATGTTGTGCAAAACCATAGCCAGGGTACTGTTCATCATACTTCAGCATCAAACGGTCACGCGTTACCTTCGCGATAATCGATGCCGCCGCAATCGAAGCCGACTTCGCATCCCCGCGAATAATCGATAGGGACGGAATCGATAACCGATCCAAAGGCACTGCATCAATCAATACTTTTTGCGGCTCCGGATGCAAAGAAAAAATAGATTCATACATGCCATTGATCGTTGCCTGATAAATATTAATGCGATCAATGGTTTTTTCATCAATCACCGAACAAGCTACCGCTATCGCCTTGTCCTGAATCAGATCATACAGCGTATCGCGCGTTTTTGCCGACAGTTTTTTCGAGTCATTGATTTTTGGCAAAAACAAACCCATCGGCAGAATGACGGCAGCAACAACGACCGGGCCCGCCAAAGGACCGCGTCCCGCTTCATCCACTCCGGCCACATACTGCAGCCCCTCTTGCTGCGCCTGATACTCATAAGAATACAACGCATCCACCCGCTGCCGTTCCTGCTGCGCGCGCTCAAAACGGGCTAAAATGCGCTGTACCGCCAGACGTTGATCTTGTCGCAATGCATCCAGAGTTAAAGCATCCGGTGTTCCGGCAAGAAACAACTGTTCTATAGATCTTATCGTCATTTTACCTATATCCATTAAATTTCGGCCTCTTTTTTTAATCCATCTGACGGCGGGACATCGAGACTGATACGACCCATTTTGCCGGAACGAAACTCCGTCAGCAGCACGCGCTGTGCCTTTTCCAGGTCAACAATACCGCCCTTTAATAAACAGCCGCGTTTACGACCAATAAGATTCAGCAATGCGCTGCCATCCGTAGGAATATCGTCCGGCGTCAATTGATAGCGCTCGCAGACACGCGCCGGATAAAAGCGGCACAAAAGCGTGGCAAGGCGATTGACAACCTGTTCCATATCATATACTTCATCGCTGACCGCTCCGGTAAAAGCCAGATTCAGGCCAACTACAGGATCTTCAAATTTTGGCCAGAGGATACCCGGCATATCTAACAGTTCCAAATTTTTCCCAATTCGAATCCATTGCTTACTGCGTGTTACGCCGGGACGGTTTTCCGCCTTTGCCTTATTGACCCCGGCCAAACGATTGATCAAAGAAGATTTCCCTACATTAGGGATGCCCAAAACCATAATGCGGGCGGCTCTGGCCCTTGCGCCCTTGCGCAGCAGCCGTTCGGTTTTTTCTTTGGCTAACGCTTCCGCCAGATGCACCAATTGTTTGGTTCCCTTGCCGGTCATGGAATCAATAGCTACGGCTGCCAGTCCTTTCTCCTGAAAATAGGTCAGCCATTGTCTGGTCAGGACCGGATCCGCCAGATCCACCTTATTCAGAACAATCAACCGGGGTTTGCCGGCAATAATTTCCTTTAAAAGCGGGTTGGCGCTGCTGTAAGGAATTCTCGCATCTAAAAGTTCAACGACCACATCCACTAATTTCAAATTTTCTTCAATCAGCCGTTTTGCCTTGGCCATATGGCCGGGGAACCATTGAATCCCCGGACCGTCTATTATATGTTCATGTTCTGTCATTTTTTACATCCTTTCATTCATTGCGCACGGGTTATTTTAATGATTTTTCTTCTTACTATTATCATCGCATTACAGGCCCAATTCTACCGTTCTTGCCTGCCTAATCTCTTCTTTGGAGCAATCATCCGAAAACTTGACTGACATTATACTGTCAAAAAAATCATCTATCTATAATTAAGGATAGATGATTTTGATACTTTAGTCAACGCTGCTATGGTATTTATATGCTGACAACAGCTTTTCAGTAAGTGATCTGATTCTAAAATGTAGTAATTGCCGCCTACTATTTTTTATTAGGACAACTGATAAGACGGCTTATATAATAAAAGCTGCCGGATATCTTGGCAATGATATCCGGCAGTATATCGGTACTTTGCAGACAGGCTGACGAACTTTGCGTTTTGGGTATAGCCTGCCGCCTGCTTTAGCATTTTATTTCTGGATTGCCTTGAATGCCGCCGCCTGCGCTGTCATACCGCGTTCAGAAGCTAAGCGCTCAATGGAAGATGCGCCAAAGAAACCATCAATTTCCGGTACATGTTTGATTACATACTCAGCGTCTTCCGGATCGGCAATCGGCCCGCCGTGGCAGATAACCATCAGGTCCGGATTGACTTTGCGTCCCGCCGCAATGATGCCGCGGATTTTCTCACAGCAATCATCCAATGTCACGGCGGTTTCTGCGCCAATGGATCCCTTCGTTGTCAAGCCCATATGCGCGACAAGAATATCGGCGCCCGCTTCCGCCATGGCCCGCGCCTGCTCCGGGTCAAATACATAAGGGCATGTCAGCATATCCAGTTCATGCGCTTTACGAATCATATCGACTTCCAATCCATACCCCATGCCGGTTTCTTCCAGATTCGAACGAAATTTGCCATCAATAAGGCCCACGGTCGGGAAGTTTTGTACACCATTAAAGCCCTGATCCTTTAGCTGCTGCAAAAAGATATCCATAACCCGAAACGGATCGGTACCATTGACTCCGGCCAATACCGGCGTTTTCTTGACAATCGGCAGAACTTCCTGTCCCATTTCCTGTACGATCTTATTCGCATCGCCATACGCCAGCAAACCCGACAAAGAGCCGCGTCCCGCCATTCTGAAACGGCCGGAGTTATAAATGATCAGCATATCAACGTCGGCCTTTTCACTGCATTTTGCCGTAATGCCCGTACCTGCTCCGACGCCGACGAGAATTTTTCCATTGGCTACCTGTGCTTTAAAGTCCTTGATAATCTCTGCTCTCGTTTTTTTCAACATGATTGTGCCCTCCCTAATAAATATTGATCCCGTTACACTATGCTTCTTCCATCAATGAGATCAGTTTTTTTGCCGCGGTTATGGCAAATTTATCATCATTGATATGGTTATCCATTTCTATAATCTCGACTAAAGGATTATGGATCTTTTCCTTCAGCGTGTTGAAAAGCGCTTGTCGTTCTTCCGGGCCATTAAATGGCTGGCCTTCCGCATCAATCATAGAAATTCCCTTCTGCGGCAGCAGCAATGCCATTTTTTCGTCAGTCTGTGTCCATTTCTCAGCTAGTTTCAGGCCAATTTTGACATTTTCGGCAACAGTCGTGCGCATCAGCGTTACAGTTGGGTTATGCTTATAAAGCTTGCGCCCCATAAATTGTTCCGGCACGGTCTCCATCGGACCGAAATTAACCATATCACATGCTCCCACGGATACGACTTGCGGCACTTTATTGCGAATGGCCGCCTCACAGCGGGTTTCCCCTGCCGCCAGAACGCCGCCGACGATTTCATCGCACCATTCGGTGGTTGTTAGATCCAGCACGCCTTTAAAGTAGCCCGCATCAATCAAGGATTCCATCGTACGTCCGCCTGTGCCGGTGCAATGAAAAACCAACACTTCATAACCATGCGCTTCCAGACATTCCTTGGCCGTATTGATGCAGGGCGTCGTTACCCCGAACATAGTGGCCGCTACCAGAGGCTTTGTATCTGCAGCATCAGCCGGCAGTTTTTCTTCCAGTCCCACCATGCCCGCGATAGCCAGAACAGCCTTCCGATAAATCATCCTGGCAACCTTGTTCAACCCGGCAACATCGACAATAGAAGGAATCATAACAATATCACTGGTGCCCACATATTGGGCAACGTTGCCGGAAGCCATAGTCGATACCATAACTTTCGGCACTCCCAGCGGCAGCGCCCGCATCGCTGGCGTCACCAAAGAAGTTCCGCCGGATCCTCCAAAGGAGAGGATTCCATCAAACTTCTTTTCTTGATAAAGCTTGGGAAGCAGCACCTGCATTCCTTTCGCTAAGGCATCAGTAGCCGTAGCCCGATCTTTTTTTGCCGCCAGCTGGCGGATGTCATAACCCGCTGCTGCAGCAACAACATCATTGTTCACCTCCGGTTCAAAAGACGGTTCAAAAACACCGGTATGAATCATCAATGCTTTTAAGCCAAGACTCTCAACCATCTTTTTGACATAAGCGAATTCCATTCCCTTCGTATCAAAAGTTCCCGCGATTGCTATTGTTTTCACCATACTCCTCCTTCCAGGCCTTCGGTTCAGTCTTATTTCATAAAATAACAAAAGGCAGAACCTTCAGCTGTTAACTAGATTCTACCTCTACTTCGTCTTGTTCTAAATGTGTTTATATTATGCATTATTGTTTTTATATTATGCTTTATAGCTATATCATGGCTTTTTCTTGTCTTTATATTATTTTTGCGATAATTATGACATATTTGTTTACTCTTGATTCCTATTTTTATATATTTTTGGCGATACCCCGACGTATTTACGAAAGATTTTTGAAAACTGCACATAGTCCGGATAGCCAACTTTTTCTGCGACTTCCTGACAGTTCATAGGTCCGCTAAGCCATGTCTTGGCTTTATTCATCCGATATTGAATCAGATAGCTCGTAAAATTCATACCAGTTTCTTTCTTGAAGCGAATCGATAAATAGGAAGATGAAACATGCGCCACTAACGCTAGATCCCGCAGTTGGATTGGCTGGTCAAAATGCTCGCCAATGTAATCTTTTACAAAATCAGCATATCCCCCGGCATAAACGGACCCTTTTAATAGATTGGTAATCGCGTTCGAATCCTCCGGACCGCTCTTGAACATCCGCGTCGTTTCCAGAATTGCTTTTTCCGCCGGAATCCGATCAAAAGTAGACCCGCCAATATATCCTTGGCAACTCGTATTTTGATAAATATATTCTAATTCGCTCGGCGTGCTGATACTACCTGCATAAATCATGCGAATAATATCCGGATAATGATCCGTGCAATATTGGAAGATATCATCTGTCATAGAGCGAGCTTCATTCAAGGAAAAATAGCGTTTTGCTCCCATCATACCGCCCTTGGTTAACCCCAGATGAACACAGATGACATCTGCCCCCGCGGCCAGCATCTGCTGACATTCCTCTTTTGTCGTCACAAAAGCAATGGTAAATAAATCCAGTATATGCGCCAGCCGGACGGCTTCCACTTCGGATTGAAAAGAAGTGTTCTCTTCTGCCAATGCCTGCCGGAATTTGCCGTCAACTAAAGATAACGTAGGATAGTTGACTATACCAGAAAAACCATTTTGCTGAATCAATTTAAGATATTCATAAATATGGATCGTCGGGTCACTGGCAAAAAGGCCAAAAAAGATTGGCATATCGGGAAGAATGGGAAAAAGTTCCTTTGTTCCCAGTTCCATAACAATTTCATTGTTGTTGCCACAGGAAAGATAACCAGCATATGAACTGCGTCCCATCAATCGATACTTGCCGGCACTCAGGGCCAGCAGAAAATCCCCGCCGCCCATAGCCACATATTTTGCCGTCATGCCAGAACCAACCGCCGCTCCAATGATATGTCCATTGACCCTTATTTGCGCCTGTAAACGTTGCATAATTTCACTTCTGCCCATTTTCTCTCCCACTCACTGCATGTTAATCTCGATACCCTGTGCTTGCTCCGACCGTAGATTGGCCGATGTGAACGACGCCTCGATAATAAAGCAGCCGCTGATGCATTATCCCGAGCAATAACACATCGGCGGCTGCTACTGTCGCTTGTTGACGATTGTCCGCTGCGACTTGCTGACATTGCTGCCCGCACGCTATTCTGCATAGTCGCGCTGCCAGTAAAAACCATTGTTCCGCTATTACCCGCAATAAACCTTACCGGACATAAACAACGAAATCAGCTTTACGCGGCGCCGCCTTAGGATAATCACCCAGCCGATAGCCAAGCAGGCAATGTCCAATACCGGCATAGTCTCCCTGAATGCCCCAATCCTGAAGCATTTTTTTGCCTTCCGGACTATCAAATTCCTGCCGGGCGCGATTAATCCAACAAGAATCAACGCCAATAGCATGGGCGGCATTCATAAGATTGCCCATGACCAGCGCGCCATCTTCGCACCAATTTGGATGGGAGCGATCAGCTAAAACCAACACAACCGTCGGCGCGCCATAAAAAGGATCGCTGCTCGTTCCCAGAATAGCAGCATTCATTTTTGAGAGCCGCTGAATAATTTCCGGACGCTGAATGACCACCATACGAACCGGTTGCGAACCATGTCCGCTTGGCGCAAACATTCCCGCCTGCAAAATAGTCTCCAGCTCCTGCTCTGTAATCTGTTTTGGCTGATAACGGCGCACACTGCGTCGATTCAGCAATACTTGAATCGTTTCATTCATTTTTTAACCGCCTTTCTTTATGTAGCCTGACTTAACGCTGCTCGTAGTAAGCTTTACCAGATGAAACCTTTGTCTGGAAAGAACCTACCGGCTATAGCATTCGCGTTTGCATGGCCCGTTTCCTGCCGGACATCACAAATCGCGATTTTCAACCTAGAAAAGATACTGTCTACAGAAAAATAAAAATATGTTATAATAAATATATTATGATGAAAAAGGATGTGGAAGTTTCTTGGACAATCCCGAAGCCGGCTTATTGTTTTTCTTAATTTTATTGTGCACAGCAGCCAATGCCCTATTTGCACTTTCGGAAACGGCAATCTCTGAGAGCCGTAAAACCCGGTTGGAACGGTTAGCGGAAGACGGCAATACAAAGGCGCTGGCAGCGCTGAAGATTCTTGATGCGCCCGAGCATATTCTTGCCGTCATGCAAATTGGCATCACTTTCATGAGCATACTACTAGGAACAACCGCTGGTGCTTTGATTGCGCCGCGCATAGCCAAAAGCCTCGTTTTTTTGCCCCATGCAGAAGCATTCTCCCTAATCGTCAGTATGATCGTCATTACTTACGTCAACCTGTTATTTGGCGAATTTTTACCGAAAAAAATAGCTTTACAAGATCCGGAAAAAATTCTGCTTCGTTACGGAAAGATTCTGTTGAAAATAGAATTGATCAGTCGCCCGTCGGTGTCTTTTTTAGCCCGATCGGCTAATATTGTCCTACTGCTGTTTGGCATTAATCCCCATATTGAAGACACGGTTACGGAAGATGAGGTAAAAGACCTCATCGAGCAGGGAACAGAAGACGGAACCTTTGAGAAAACCGAACAAGCCATGGTTGACCGCATCTTTCATATGAGCGATCAGACTGCTTACTCCCTGATGACACCGCGGACGCAAATGCTGTGGCTGGATTTGGAAGATCCGGCGGCATATAATCTGGCCTTGATCAAAGAACATCCCGATAACGTATTCCCCGTCGGCAAAAACAATCTGGACGATTTTTGCGGCATTCTGTACGCTAAGGATCTTTTAAATGCCGCCATTGAAAAACAGCCCCTGGTCCTGACTGAATACATTAAAAAGCCATTGTTGATTCCCCGTTCGATGGAAACCTTCCGCGTGCTGGAAAAATTCCGTAAGGAACATGTACGAGAAGCCGTAGTATTGGACGAATATGGCGGCGTTATCGGCTTCATCACTCTAGACGATATCATTGAAGAAATTATCGGCGATACCGTCGGCGACAACGAACCCGATCCGATACAAGTGACCCAGCGGGATGAAAACTCCTGGTATATCGACGGTTTATTCTCTATTGATGATTTTAAGGAACGTTTTGCCATTGACAAACTTCCCAATGAAGATAAAGATCATTATCAGACTATGGGCGGTTTTCTTACCTCATACTTTGGCTATATTCCCAAAGTGGCCGAAACCTGCACTTGGGAAGATCTGACCTTTGAGATCGTCGACATGGACCGGGCCCGGATTGATAAGATCCTCCTCACCAAAAAGCCAGTCCGCCCATCCGCCGCTCATAACCTGACAAATTCCGATTCATCTTTATAAACCGCATAAACTGCGCGCTTTTGCTCTGCACTTACGGCAGGCAGAAGCGCTTTTATATTGCATGTCGCGGATGGGACGAAACAATCTCCACCGCTTTGGTGATTTCCTGAAAAATTTCTGCTTCCTGCTGGGTATCATAGAGATCAAGACGGGTATACACCTCTCCATTATTGGAGCTGCAATACCGCGGTGGTAAATGATTCAGAGCCAGCACCAGAATATCCTGTCGGCAGCGCGAACAGTGACAGCAGTTAGGAAATCGTTTCAATACCTGATCAATGCGCTCGTTCACAAAATTTTCCATCGTATTTTCCATTTAAATTACACCCTTTCTGCCTCTTGTTTATCTCCGTAAAAAACAGTAAATTAATCCTTCAGCTGCCATGCACAGACAATGCTTTCCAGTCGATCCAGCACCCCGAATAAAAGCAATCCCACCAGGCTCAACACAACAATACCGGCATACATTTCCAGATAACTGACACGCAGCCAGGCATCCATGATGAAATATCCCATACCATATTGGGTGCCATAGGTTTCGGTGAAAAACAGCACCGAAATTGCGGTTGCCAATGCCACCCGGATGGCTGTAAGGAAATTGGGCAGCGAGGCCGGCCATAACACATAATAAAAGATGTGTCCGAAGGATGCCCCCAAGGAATAAAATGGATAATAAATTTCCGGCGGTATCGAACGCACGCCGTCGCGTACGGCAATGATGACCTGAAATACAATGATCAAAAAAATCATCAAAATTTTTGCCATCTCGCCCACACCGCATAAAAGCATCAGAATCGGCAGCAGCGCAATTTTGGGGATGGGATATGTAAGATAGACCAGCGGCGATAAGAAACGATTGACGCGTGCAAAATACCCCATAAAAATACCTAACGGAAAACCAACCAAAACGGCCAGCGTCAAGCCGGCTAAAATACGCCAGAGACTATAGACACAATGCACGGCGATGGACTGGAAAAAAACTTGTTGCAGGCAGATAGCAACGTTTAGCGGCGAAGGGATGATCGGGACTTTGGCAATCGCAGCGACGAGCCACCAGAGCAGGAGCAGCAGCGCTGCCGCGGCAATATATTCCTCCACAATTTTTTTTCTCATTGTTGCCGCCAGCCTTTTTGTATCAGATTATGCAGTTTCAGACTCATGGAAAAAAATTCTGGCGTTTGCCGGATATTCTTTCCGCCAAAAAGCGGATTTTCAATCAAAGTATCCACGTGTCCGGGCCCGTCACTTAAAACCACAATATGCTGGCCCAAATAAACTGCTTCTTCCACATAGTGCGTCACTAAAATCGTCGTAATGGCGGTTTCCTGCCAGAGCGCAAAAAAAACATCCTGCATTTCTTCCCGCGTCATCGCATCCAAAGCCGAAAACGGCTCATCCATTAACAAGATATCCGGCCGCAGCAAAAAGGAACGGGCTAACCCCACGCGCTGCTGCTGACCGCCGCTCAATTCCCGCGGGTATCTTTTCTCCAGACCAGTCAACTTTAAATGTTGCATGATTTCCCGAACCGACGCTGGGTTGACTTTTTTATGCGGCCCTTTTATTTTCAATCCCAGGCTGATGTTGTTTTCCACATTGGCCCAGGGCAGCAACCCATAATTTTGCGGGATAAAACCAATGGTATCGCGACGGGGATCAATGAGACGGCCATTCAGTGTTACCTCGCCGCAATAATCCTGAATAATGCCGGCTACGACCTTTAGCAGTGTCGATTTCCCACACCCGGAAGGACCAATCACGGCACAAATACTCCCTGTGGGAATCATCAGGTTCAAATGGGACAAAGCCAGCAAAGCGCCTGATTTTGATTGATATTTTACGGCCAAATCCCGGATGCTGATCATGGGGTAAGCAAGTCTACAACCAGATCCTGATAAGAATATCCGGTTGAAATCAAGTGCTTCTGCTGCAGCCAGGCCATACAATCCGTTACATCGCTTTCCCGGGGTAAAGCAGCTTCATGATAATGCGGCAGCTGCAGCGCTTCCTTTGCCACCGGCGGAAAACCGCCTTTGGCAACCACCAGATCGATATAATCTGCACGATCCGTTTGATTTAAATACGCCACCGCCTTATTATAAGCTCGATACATCGCTTTGAGCGCAGCCGGCTTATCCTGTACGGTTTTGGCCGTAAACATCATAACGCCGGGATTAATTCCCAAATCATCCGAACCGGCCAGCAGCGAACAGCCGTTATACAAAGCCACGCTCGCCATTGGCTCAGGCAGTGTAGCTGCCGCCAGCTTGCCATTTTGCAGCATTTCCAACCGCGTTGGTATTTGCGGAATAACGACTTTATTGACGCTGTTCTCGGTCATTTTCTGCGAATGCAGAATCTGATCCGTTACATATTCGATGATCGTATTTTTAGAAACCGCGATATCCTGTCCTTGCATATCGCGGACGATCGCTCCATGCATGGATTTTCCCGCAATCAGTTTATAGCTGCCATCGGTCAGGGAAGTGATCCGAACATCAAACCCACCGGATTTGGCAAACGCCACCGCCAGCATATCGGAAACCGCTCCGTCCAGATTCCCGCTTTGCAGGGCCGAATCGCGATCCATAGCGCTCTTAAATGGCTGTAAATGAACCGTTATCCCTTCCTCCGTAAAAAATCCCTTTTCCTGGGCAATCAGTAAAGGCAGCGAGTCTATATCCGGCATCGTTCCAATCGTGAGCGTTTTTTCAGCAGATGAACTCTCACTGCCGGTGGCTGCTGGATGGCCGCATCCTGCCACAACGAACATACACAAATAAAGCATGAGCAAGATTTTTCTCAATGCTGATTCCTCCTTATACATTCACCGGTTATTTCGTCAATAAATCCTTGACGACAGCTACGCCCTGCGAAACATAATACGCAGCCTGATCCAGAATATCGGCATGATCGGCATATGCCGAGGCGGCTGCCTGTTTCATTTCTGTAACCTGCGTATGCACGGCATTCAAGTCCTGTAAATGACGGTCCACATCATTGAGCATAGTTTGCGCCTGATCAATGGAATCGCCCACAGCTGCCGCTGCTTTTGCTGCTTCGCCACCCTGTGCCGCGTTGTCCTGCTGATCCTGCTGCCGCTCCTTTTCTTTACCAGTCACTTTATCCCATAATTTACCAACAGCCGAACCGGATTTAGCCTCTGCCTGAAGCTGATCATTTTTCCCCTGCGCCCGATCGGCTTGCGCCTGCAGATCCCGCTGCCGCTGCTCTAAATTTTTCTTTTCCTGTTCCAGCTGGGCGCGCTGCGCCAGCAAAGACGCTTTTTGATCTTTCAACGCGGCTTCCCGCTGTGTCAGCGACTGTTCCTGCTGCAGACGGTCATTTTCTGTCAGTTGCTGCTTATCATGATAATACCCAGCCAAAAGGAAACCGCACAGCAGCGCCGCAGCAAATACACTAAAAAGAACCGCATATTTCTTGCGGCGGTGATGTTTTGAATCCGCTGTAATTGGAGGAACCGGCGGATGCTCTTTCCCCAGCGGATTCAGTTCGCGAACCGCCTTTCGATCCGCTGAAGCCGCGGGGATCATAATCTCCGTGCGATCCAATGGCGGCATACTCTGCGTTGTCTGCGGTACGGAAGAAGACGGATCATTGGTTGCTTTCATTTTTCGCCTCCCGCATTGCCAACGCTGCATGCTCTTTTTGCATAGTCTCGCATAGACGCCGCAAGGTCCATAAAGTATTGAACGGCGTTACCACCGCTTTATAACGTATCGGCGCAATATGCGCCTCATGAAATGCCCGCAATACTTGATCCAGCCGCTTATTTTTTATATTGTGCAGCAGCATGACTTCCTGGGGAAAAGAAAAACCAGCGCCGACCATATCCTGTGGCTGAAACCCCTTAAGCCCCAAAAGATACCCAATTTTTTGTGCCCAGGCATCTTCCGGCAATACTTGAACCGGTATTTGCAGGGCATGCAGCGTCTGCCTGATTTGCTCCTCCCGATTGGAATCTTGAAAATGATACAATAGTACTTTCTCTCGCAAACTACGCGCCAATCCAAACTCACCTCAAAATTATAATTCAGATTCATAAAAGAAAACATCTGGTATCCATTATAACACAAAAGGCAGGAATCTTCCTCCTGCCTGCTGTCTGAAATACTTTTTTCTATTATGTACGGGTTTCAGTTAAATTCGTTCTACAAAAAATTTATTCAGCCGCACGCCCAGCCATGCCGCTAGCAACGCTTTGATTACATCGCCGGGAATAAAAGGTAAAACAGCCGCCAGCAACGCCTGCATCAAACTCAGGTGCATGAACCACATCAAAGAAGCCGTTCCGCCGATATACGTCAACGGAATGCCAATCAATACCGCCGCCAAACTGTAACGTTTAAAAGAAATCGAACGTCCCTTAAAAAGACTAACCAGCGGATACGCAATAATAAATGCGATTAAAAAGCCGCCTCGCGGTCCGAAAATCTCACCAATTCCGGCTGCGCCGCCGACAAAGACCGGCAAACCAGCCGCGCCAATCGCCGTATACATCAGCATAACCACTAAAACCTGACGCGGCGTCAGAATGAAAGCCGTCAGGTTCATGGCTATGGTAAGCGCCGTAACCATTGCCGATGCAAACGGCAGCGGAAAAGATATATACGCCGAAATACAAAGCAATGCCACACAAATTGCCATTTTTGTCAGGCTATGCACATCAAAAATATTTTTGTTGCCCTGTTCCATATCAGCATCCAACTCCCTTGTCACTACTATATTATATGGAATCTGCTGCGAACAGTCAACTCAGCCATGATTTTAAGTTAACAAAAAATATTGCAGCCGGTTTTAAACCGGCTGCAATAGGGAAACAAAACTATTTGTTAAATTTTCTGCATCAAATCGCGAACTCGCTGCGTACGCGCGGCCGTATTTTTACGAACCTCTTCCGGATCCACCTGAACCCGGGCAACGCCGGTTTCCATAGCAGCCTTAGCCACAGCTGCCGCAACGGCAGGCGCAACTTTGGGATCAAATACGGACGGAATCACATGATCCTCACGCAATTCTTCATCCGGAACTAAATTGGCAATGGCATACGTAGCCGCCTTTTTCATCTCTTCATTGATCTGACGGGCACGAACATCAATAGCACCGCGGAACAATCCCGGGAATACCGATACATTGTTGACCTGATTTGGCGCATCGGAACGGCCGGTGCCTACAACACGTGCGCCGGCAGCCTTCGCCGCATCATAACTGGTTTCCGGAACCGGATTCGCCAATGCCAGCACCACGGCGTCAGGCGCCATGCTGTGGATAATTTCCGGCGTGAACACACCCGCTTTGGAAACGCCGATCAAAATATCCGCTCCTGCAGCCGCCACAGCCAGACCGCCCTGCAGTTTTTGCTTGTTCGTTTTGTGGAGTAGCTCTGCCTGCACCCGGTTGACTCTTCCCATATCCATGCCTTCATACATCATTCCTTTGGAATTCAGCATCGTGACATTCGCCGCTCCCATATTCAAAAGCAGAGCAACAATCGCCGTACCGGCAGCGCCGGCTCCATTGACGACAATTTTAACTTGCGTCAGTTCTTTTTTGACCAAACGCAAAGCCCCTAGTACCGTTGCTGCACAAGCAATAGCCGTGCCATGCTGATCGTCATGGAATACCGGAATGTCCATCTTTTCTTTCAATGCATCCTCAATATCATAGCATTTCGGCGACTCAATATCTTCCAGATTGATGCCGGCAAAATTCGGCTGTAAATACCGAACCGTTTCAATAAACTTATCTTTATCCGTCACATCAAGACAAATAGGCACCGCATCTACATCGCCAAATACCTTATACAGAATCGACTTGCCTTCCATGACCGGTAGCCCAGCCTCTGGACCAATATTGCCCAATCCCAGGACCCGGGTGCCATCCGTTACGACCGCGACCATATTGCCGCGGCAGGTAAGTTCGAAGGAAAGATCCTTTTCCTTATGAATTTCCCGGCATGGTTCAGCTACGCCCGGCGTATAAAGCACACTAAGATCATGCGCATTTTCCAACTTCACTTTAGGAATCGTTGCCAATTTTCCATTATGCAGTCTATGGAGCTGCAAAGCTTCTTCATTTAAATCCATCATTACCACCTTATCCTTTCGACTATCCAATCTAAAATGTTACACTTTTTCCTTTTTTTGAATAAATATCTTTTGTTAGTGTTACTTATTGTCATATTATAGCTTGACAAATAACAGATGTCAAACAAATTTTTTGAAAACTTTTTATATAAAAGCAAGTGAAACGATAGAACATATCGTCCTTAATCCGCAAATAACTGACGAGAAAGCTGTATCATTTTAACATCCGGGCTGCTGTTTTGCCAATCAATGACGCCGCTGGGAACAGCCGTATGATCGCGTAAAAGTCCGCCCATAGCCAGGCGGCGTTTCAGCTGCCGCGCCGTGCCGGCCGCGCCGTCAAAAATTTGTATGCTGCTGCCGGCAACTGCCTGTATCATCGGACGAACAAACGGATAATGGGTGCATCCCAGCACAATGGCATTGAGTTTCGTTCCCTGCAGCGCCGAAAACCGCTCCTGCAAAAAAGCCTTCAGATTGTCGGAAGTAAGTTCTCCCCTTTCGACAAATTCCGGCAATCCGGGGCAGGGCAATTTCAGAATTTCCGCCTGCTCGCGATAGGATTCCATAAGACGGGCAAATTTTCTCTCCCGCAAGGTGGCTTCTGTGCCCATGACGGCAACCGTACCGTGCGGATTTTTCAAAACCGCCGGTTTCAACGCCGGCTCAATCGCGATGATGGGCAGCTCGGGATATTTACGCCGCAGGTATGCGCCAGCCGCGCTGGAAGCCGTATTGCAGGCAATCACGACGGCCTTGACATTTTGCGCGATTAATATCTCAAAGGCCGCTTCCGTCAAGCGCTCAATTTCTTCTGTGGTCCGGCCGCCATAAGGCGCATTTGCCGAATCGCCATAATAAATATAATTTTCGTTGGGCAGCAAGGCGGCAATCTCCCGCAAAACGCTGATACCGCCCAATCCGGAGTCAAAAACACCGATCGGCCGATTATTATCCATACGTTCATTTCCTTTCATATAACACAAAAGCCCGGATGCTCGATCCGGGCTGATTCATCTTGGAGGCGACACCCAGAGTCGAACTGGGGAATAGGGGTTTTGCAGACCCCGGCCTTACCACTTGGCTATGTCGCCATACA